>Ga0310786_10006211_pt1 | contig 15981 bp, 28 predicted proteins | sample AusTroGonzalo_MG_FD_203881 | JGI IMG/M metagenome (GOLD analysis project Ga0310786, IMG submission 203881) | Bovine rumen microbial communities from tropical cattle in Woodstock, Queensland, Australia - Gonzalo_03 (v2) (version 2) | ecosystem: Host-associated > Mammals > Digestive system >... | reverse complement strand
ACCTTGGGGAATGACCTTGACAAGAGCCGAGCGTGCGTAAAGAGCCATATCACGGATGGCGTGCTTGTTAGCATCAAATGCGGCTAGAAGTTCTTTGGTAATGTTAATCTTTGCTGGCATAAGGACTACCATAATAAAAAATTATTTTTTCTGCTGCTTCACCACCAGCTGGCCGCCATCGGCAACGAGCATGGGGGTGCTGAAGTTGGACTGCTCCCTGCCGTGGCGGGGCGCGTCTATCCATGGCCTATCTGTACGTTTCTTTTCCATGAGTATCTCCTTTTACCACTTTACCCCGTGGTAGGGCCCGCCCTCTTCGGTGTCGGGGACGACGTTGCGGACGATGGTGGCGCGGGACAGGCGCTCGGCCTGCGCGTTCCATATCGCGTCCAGCTCCTTCTCGTCCAGCATCCAGGCTTCCTGCTGCTCGGCGGTTCCCAGGAACTTCGGGTCTTTCACGTTGCACATGGGGACCCAAGGGTGCTGGAACACGGCCTTGTGACGCTGCCATGCGCCGAATTCCCGGTTGACCAGGCAATTCACGACCGTCTTCATTGCGTCGAGCACGCGGCTCCGGTGGATTTCCTGCGGGGTCTTGAGGTAGAAGTAGGCGATGCCCGTGCGGGTGGCCTCCTCGTCGCGCTTGATTACCTCGGCGGTAATCGCGTCGCGCTCCGCCTCGATTTCGGGGCCGCTAAGCCCGAGCTTTCCGGTTTCATATTTCATGTTAGGCTCCTTTGGTTATGCCTTACCAATGCCCGGGGCTCCCGGGAGTTCCCACGGAAGCCCGGGCGGCGGTGGAGAGGACCCGGGCAGCGGCACGATGGCGACTGCCGGGCTTCCGGACAGGCGATACAAGGAAGCCCCACCGGAATTCCGGCGGGGCTTCCCAAGGAGCATAAATTTTTTAATTTTGCGGGACGGTCTCTTCCACTTCCCAGTAATGGACACATCCGCAGAAGTCAACGTGGGCGGTTCCCAGGGTTCTGTCCACGGCATAGTCCACGTTGCCCAGGGTGATTTCGTTGTCCCGGACGAACGCGCTGAATTGGCCTACCATGAAGTCAAGTGCCTTCTCCAGGGAATTAAAATGTTTCCCGTAGACGCCCGGCTTGCTGTCAATATCGTCACACCAGTTTTTTACTACATAAAAGCTGTTTTCCATAATGCTGCCTCCAATTAATAAATATACCAGTCAATCTTGCGGGAATAGGGTTCCTCCCCGGCCTCGCGTGGGTAGGCGTATTCATCCTCGCACTTCTCCACGTACTCCTTCCCTTCCTCGGTGAGTTCACGGATGTGGTAGCAGTTTGTCCCGTCATGGTGAACCACGCGTACGAAAAGGCCTTCTTCGTCATAGCCGACCTGGTACTCGAAGTTCCCGCTGACGGCGAATCTGCCCCAGAACTTCTCCAGGTCGTCAGTAGGCAGCACGGTGGGGACGATGGTGTGCCGCCCGTCCCACAAGCCTTCGCTGCCGACCACGACGACGCGCTTCGGGAAGGTCTTGCTGTACTTGAGGTTGGAGATGAAGTCATCCCATTCCGGTTCCCTTATCCATTCCACCGTTTTCCAGTAGTCGGGGGAGTTCTCCAGGGGGACTTCCCAGCCGTTGACCTCGCAGTATTCGCGGATTTCGTCCATGCCTACGTCACGGTCGCTCTCGTAGAGCATGATAGTCTTGCCGGGTTCAAGCTCAACCCTTATCTTTTCCTGCTCCGGGCTCTTGATTTCTGTTGTCTGTTCCATGGTTAGCTCCTTTGGTTATGCCTTACCAATGCCCCGGGCTCCCCGGGCAACCCACGGAATCCCGGGCGGCGGTGGAAAAGGAACAGACAGGCCCCGGGATGCACCCGGGCGGCCGGGTAAAAGAGAACCCGCCGGAGTTTCCGGCGGGGCGTCAAGGGGTTGTGTAATTTATCTGAATTTAGATAAGTGATGAAATAAACGAATGTTTCCCTTGGCATGCCAAATATAGTAAATTTACATGCTTCCGGGTTCAAAATTTAATTGGATATGTTCACCCAAAGTGTTGCTAGTCGGACTAATCGTTGCATTGAGCCACACCACTTAGATAAAAGTATGTAATAAGGTCATCGCGGACAGCTCGTGTAAAAGTTCCGACCTTCCTAATACCGTATTTATCAAAGTCAAGTACCATAACATATCCATCGGTATCCGTTATGATATGTCGAGTGGTGGGGCGAACAACAGAAGTTTCATTCTTGTTCCACTCGAAAACAGTAGTTCTATCCTTTTTAACAGCAAACCACCCATTTTTGTGTTGAAAATCGCATGGTTGGTATGCACAGACAAAATCATCTGGATTTTTCTCAATATCTAACAATACATCATAAAGAATTTTGTCGTCGGGTGCTGGGTCTGATTTTAAGACAGAACTACAACTGACTACATCAATGTCAAACGCAAATACTGAAATAGCAAATGTTAAAATAAGAATATGCAGTTTCATAATACTCCTATGGTTTAATTGTTAGCAACACTTTGGATGGACATAGCCAAAATTATTTCCTCTCGGTCCGGGCCAGCTTCAGCAGGGGCGCCGCTTCCGCATTGGAGAGCCACTTGCGGCTCCCGTCAGCCATGCGTACCAGCTTGTGGGTGTCGCACTGCTTGACCGCCAGCCTTTGTCGCTTGATTACCTTTACCAGGGCGTCCTGGCATTCCGGGCAGAGAAACCCGTAGTTGTTATTGTCGCACGCGATACACATTACTTCAGCCTCCTTCCCGACACCCGGGCTACGTACTTCGCTTCCGCGGTCTCGGCAACGGTAAACCTGGCCACCGGGACTATCCCGTACTTGCGGGAATTCTCCGCCCATGAATTGATGGCCTTGCAGGTTCCCTTGTCCGCGGCTCCGCGGTGGACGATGTTGAATTGTTCCTTTTCCATTTCGTTGAGGGTAGACATTCGTTTAGGCTCCTTGTTGGTTATATATTGATAATATACCGGGCTACCGGGAAATCCCACGGAATCCCGGGCGGCGGTGGCTAGCCGAAGTTGAAATCGGACATCTTGCTCTGCTCGTTGAGCCGGTTGCGGATGTCCATCGCCTTGTCGCGGAAATACTTGATTCCGTCAGTTTCGCTTCCGGTACTCATGACAATCTTCCCGTCCACCTCGATGATGGAAACCCATAGGTTGCAGTACCCGTAGAACGGGTTGGCCCTGCTGGAATCCTTCAGCTTGAGTTCAAATCGGTAAACATTGTCGGTCGGGTTGTCGTCATGGTAATACAGGCCGACATAGCGCTCGCCATAACGGATGCAGTTCTCGGTTACCCATGCCTTGAAGGCGTCCATGCCGTCAAACGTCAGCTCGGCGGGACGGACATTGTAGTCATTGTGGTAATATTTTCCCTTGACCTTAATCATATTCATGCTCCTTTTGGTTATGTATTGACAATCCCCCGGGCCGCCCGGAACTCCCACGGAAGCCCGGGCGGCGGTGGAGAGGACCCGGGCAGCGGCACGATGGCGACTGCCGGGCTTCCGGACAGGCGATACAAGAAAACCCCGCCGGAATTCCGGCGGGGTTGCTAACTGCAACTACAAATGTTATCAAAATTTAACTAAATATACTTAAACCTGCTATTGAAAATAGATAAGGAATGAACTATGTTTAATGATGCCTAGTTTGATATGCCGACCGTGTTAAGGCTCTTCAGCAATGGAGTAGGACTAGGCAAGTCAGCCGTATTGCTTGATGCATATTAGGAATATCGCGTAGATACGGTTGATTAAGTGCCGTTACGGCCTACTCGGTGACGAGCAAGGCAGGAAATCACATAGGTCTATCTCTTGGTAGATTTAGGTAGGTTTCAGTTAACGGTGATGGCTGCACCAGACGGAAAAGTGCCGCTGGTGGTGGGAAGTGGTTCTGCTCCACTTGCCGAGGTCTACCGATTCACTGCCGGACTGAACCGACACGATGGTTGCGTAGCTCTGGAGGCAAACGATTCCGTTCTCGGTATCCCTTACCACCCATGCCCTTCCCGAGCCAGCAAAGCACGTGTTCCCTACGTCAAGTTCCTGAATGAGTTCAAAGCTCGGGTACTTCGGGTTTTCAAGGGAATTCAAGTAGGTCTGCCATTCGCCCGGATATGTCCATTTATGCTTAGCCATAGTATGCTCCTTTTTGGTTATGTATTGACAATCCACCGGGCTCCCCGGACATCCCACGGAATCCCCGGCGGCGGTGGGTGGCCCGGTGCAGCCCGGGAGACACGGGAAGCCCTCCCGGAATACCGGGAGGGCACCAATGCTCTATCCGTGTACGACTCCGGTTCTCACCGGCCAATCGTATGTAAGCCTCCGCGTGGCAACATGACGGAGCTTTACAAGCTCCCGCCCTTTAGGGCGTGGGTAGTTGACTTGCGTACCCCCTTGGCGCTTTCAACGGCCTGCTTGCCCTTGGCCTTGGCGCTGTCAATGGCTCCCGTGGCGGCATCCTTGCCCGCCTTAACTCCGTCCTTGACCACTTCCTTGCCGATTTCCACGGCAGACTCGGCGGCATCGGTCACCACGGCGGCACCCAGCTTGGCGCCGGATTCAATCACGTCCTTGGTGGCCTCCTTGGTACGCTCGCCGCAGCCCGTGATGGCAAACACCATCGTGACTACGGAAATAAATGCTATCAGTCTCTTCTTCATAGGTTTCTCCTTTGTTGCTGGTTATATAAAAATATTTCCACCGGGCGTCCGGGAGTTCCCACGGAAGCCCCGGTGGCGGTGGATAGGGGCGGGCGAGCCGCCGCTACAGGTCAAAGTTGTATTCAGTCTTCAGTGCAGCCGGGATGCCATCGTCACGGGAAAAGCCCTCTTCCGGGATGTAGCAGTCTCCGTCCGGGTACGCCGTGCCGTCCTTGATTTCCCGGCGGATTTTGGCGACAACCTCCTCATAGCCCTCGCCGCCGTCCAGCGCATGCAGCTCGGCGAGCGTAAGGGGAATGGTAAAGCCGATGCGAGCCCACACCTTCACTTCCTTGTCGGCGTCCACTTCGGTCGGAGCAGGGACTTCCATCCCGCAGCCCATGCAGAACCACTGCCCGTTGTCGCAGGAGCAGTCAGTGCCTCCACATTCGGTACACTCGTTGTACAGGGTGATGGTCTTCTTGGGGGTGTCGGTATCTGCCATGGTGAATCTCCTGATGCTTTGGTTATGTATTGACAGTCCACCGGGCTCCCCGGAACTCCCACGGAAGCCCCGGTGGCGGTGGAGAGGACCCGGCAGCGGCGCCTCTGGCGACTGTCGGGCTTCCGGCGGGCAGCCCCGGCGATACGAAGAAACCCCGCCGTGGCTACGGCGGGGCTTCCCAAGGAGCATAAAGATTCTAGATTAAATGTTCATCTTTAAGGATGATTGCCCATGGATTGCCGTGGCCTCCCGGGATTCCCACGGTAGCCCCGGTGGGGGTGGATAATAAAAAAAATTATTTCTCCCAGTCCGGCCCTTCTGCGACAAGCCTGCTCACCATTGCCTGCGCGAGCTCCTTCTCGGGCTGTTCTTTCCCGCTGAACTCCCCGTTCACCCAAGCGGTAGCCACCTTCTCGATGATGTCCCACCTGTTCTGCATCTTGAAAGAGTTCTCCTCCCCCACATCGTCCGATTCCGAGTCGGAATACTTGCCGTAGTCTAGGTTCTCCTCAAGCATGCGCTCCATAGCCATTTCGCACAGGGCGAAATCCCCCGCCGGGGTGGGAGTCATGTCCGGGTTCTCGTCAAGAACGTCCTGCAAGGTGGCCTTGAAGTCCTGTTCGCATAGCAGGGCCGTCAGCCCGTTGCGGCGGCACGAATCGTCAAGCTGTTCCAATGTAAGCATAGTCCTACTCCTTGTCTATCTGGTTGATTGCGATGTCCGTGCTGTCGCAGTCCATCACTAGGTAGTTCTCCGCGAGGTACTCGTTGGCGGCTTCCTCCGCCTCCGCCTCGGAATTTGCACTTATCGTAAAGTCGTAATTGCATGTTACGCTTGCGTGAATCGTGTATGTTGCCATGGTCATGCCCCTATAAAAGAAAAAACTACCCGACAAGATAGCCTACGCCCTTCTTCAGTCGGATAGTTTCGTGTTTTGTCGGATTTGGTTTTACCATAACCATCTTGTCCCCCGGGCTCCCCGGAGCTCCCACGTAGCCCCGGGCGGCGGTGGATGCCGTGCGGCAACTGGCGCCATCCCTGTCCCAGGCACCCCTCCCCCTGTCCCAACCCGCCAAACGCAGAAACGGCTCCCCGCAGGGAGCCGTAAGTGTCCATGAGTGTTTAGTGCATGTAGCTACCACCTTCGTCTTGCCACGTTGAGCACCGAGGCGTAGAACGTAATCAGCACGATGAGCCAACATACGCCGACCTCAATGACATCGTGGAGGTTGAGCGCCACGCCCTTGTAGAGGTCATAGACGGTAAGTGCGGTTTCCCCCAAGAGCCCGAGGGTAAAGGCGGTCAGGATAATGACCACGAGCGTTTTGAGCATAGGCTTGCCCCTTTTCTAGCGGGGCAACATCGCCCTCGCTTTTATCGTCCTATGCCCCCCGCACTCCCGGGAACCCACGGATGCCCCGGCGGCGGTGGGTAGTACCCCGGCAGCCCGGGGATAAAAAAATCTTCCCGGGAAATCCCGGGAAGAATGTTGTGGTAAAGTGGTGCTTTGTCGGCAGGGAGTCCGGCTACGCACCATTTATAATATAGCAAATTCCGGCGGCCTTGTCAAGTCCTACCTTGTCAAGTCCTAGCGTGGCTGGCACGCAATGAGCGCCTCGCCTAGTGCGTCCGAGTACATGCTTGCGTTCTTCGGGAGGCTGACCGGGTTGAACACGACCCTCACGTTCTTCCCGGCTACTGCCATCTTGCGGTGTACGAGGCAGACGACCCCGTACGTCTGGTCTTCCGGGAGGCCTTCAACGGAAATGGCGGGCTTGCCGCCTTCCGGCACATCGGCGAGCGTAACCTCTACGGAACCTTCGGTGTTCACGGGAAAGAAGCCGAGCCCGTACTTCCGGGCCTGGGCTGCGTTGTAATACAGCTTCTGTGTCACGGTAACCTTCTTCATGTCCTTGCTCCTTCACGTTAAAAAAATTCCTGCCGTCCATATGCGCCCGGGCTCCCCGGGCGACCCACGGAAGCCACGGCGGCGGTGGGTAGTACCCCGGCAGCCCGGGCCGCAAGGAAGCCCGCCGGGGGTACGGCGGGCATCCGGTGGTACGGGTTGGTTATGGTTCAAATTCGTATCGTGCCTTCACCCTATTGTAGACCTCCAGGATAGTCTGCTTGATGCTTGGCCATCTGTCCACGAACACGCCATAGTGGGCGGCATCGTAGTTGTAGTAGTACTGCTCATCGTCAATGAAGGGATATTCACCGCAACCGCTGCCCCTGCTAGGGTCCTTATACGAAACCAAGCGACTGCAACCTACGGTCATTCTAATGCCGAGTGCCTTGCTGATGTGCCACCTATAGTGGTATCCGTTCACATCAAAAGTTCCGTTGCACCCGTTTGAATCAAGTTCATCAATAATGTTCTCGGGAACGTTATTCTTTACCCAATTACGGATTTTGATGACATTCTGTATTGCAACGAAGTTCTTATCGTTCGGGGCGAGTTCCTTAATGTTTTTCATGGCGTATCTCCTTTGCTAGTAGTTCGGTTATATCTTGACAATTGACCGGGCCCTCCGGCCATCCCACGGCAGCCCCGGTGGCGGTGGTCGCCCCGGTAGGCCCGGGCATGCACGGAAGCCCGCCGGGGGTACGGCGGGCTTCCGGGTGGTACGGGTCGGCTACCCGATGGCGGCACGGTACTGCTCGAGTACCGCATCCTTGATGACCTTCTTCGCATCCTCGGTGACACACTCCACCACGTAGCGACTATCTTCGCCCTTGTAGAAAGGGTCTGCCGGAAAGCCGATGAACAGCCCGCCGACGTCCTCCAAGATGCGTATCCCACGGATACGTACTGCCCCGTTGATTACGACAGTGGCAATGCCGCGGAGATGGCCGAGCGAGAGACATTCCTCGAAAGGAAAAACTTTTATTTCGGTTACACTTATTGTATTGCCCATGAGGTACTCCTTTTGGTTTTTTATTATTTGGTTTTTTATTACCAGTCAACATGGCCCTCCGGGCGACCCACGGCAGCCCCGGTGGCGGTGGACAGGGCAAGGCCGCACGGGGACGCACGACTCCGGAAAATAAAAAAACCTCCCTTTCGGGAGGCCATTAGGCATATTGAAAAATTTTTAGTCCACTACGCCATCGCCATAGAACTCCGAGATGTTGAGGCCACGCCAGATGCCGAGTTCATAGTTTACCATGCGCCTGCCGTACTTGCTGGAACCTTCCATCTGCCACTTGATGCTCGGGTCGCCTTCCTGCTCCTTGGTGGCGGGAACGAGTTTCACGAGGGCGTCAACGCGGTAGAACTGGGAACGGGAGAACTTGTAGTCGTAGCGGAGATTGCTGCGCTTGGCATATTCGTAGCCCATCGTCATGAGGTAGGACGCGAGGTCCTCAACGTTGCAGGCGATGAAGCGCTGGCCGTAGACGTTCTTGGAATTGCCCTCAATGTGGATTTGGCCTTCGCTCAAGGCATAAATCGCATGCCGCCTGCTGTCAACGCCTTCCGTCTCCACGGTAAGGGTATTGCCGGAGAACGGGCCTACCACGGCTACGCAGGTCTTCCCGTCAAGGGGTCGGGTATAGAGCCCCTTCAGATATTGTAGTAAGTCCGATTCGCCCGTCACGGCATGGACAGCGCTCTCCTTGGTGGAATAATTGTAAGGGCTAATAGTGACTTCGGCAGTGCCGTTGGTGTCCTTGATAGAAAATTTCATGCGTATCTCCTTTGGTTATCCTAATTATTTCCCCTGCCCCCCGGAACTCCCACGGCGGCCCCGGTGGCGGTGGTTGCCCCGGGAGGCCTGGACCGCGGCCGCGGGAGGCACCCCGAGTGCCGGGAATACAAGAATCCCCCGCCCGGAGGCAGGGGACTCGTAGCAGGGAGATGAAAACTTTCTGTTTACATATACATTATTTCCACTGCCCTCCGGGCGACCCACGGCAGCCCCGGTGGCGGTGGTTGCAGCCCATGCAGCTCCGGACCGCGGCCGCTGGATACTAAAAAACGCCGGCAGTGCCGGCGAATTAGTGGAATTTAAGCATCTATCCGTGGTACCCTCCAATCCTGATGTCGGGTTCCACGTTGTAGCGGTATCTTACGGGTGTAGTCTGGTGCATGGCGGTTGCTCCTATGGAAATGCCCCCTTTCGGGGGCGGGTTAATGGCTAGACATAGCGGCGGAACTTGCTCTGGTGGTGGGAGGTGGTAGAACTCCAGCGGCCGAGGTGATGGATTTCGTTACCCATCTTGATGGAAACGATTGTATAGTATGATTGCAAGCAAACAACGTCATTGGCAGTGTCCTTGACTACCCAGGCCTGGCAGGAATCAATCTGGCAGATTTCTTCCCATACGGGGCGCTTTGGGCTCTCAAGGGCTTCCAAGTATTCTTCGGTATGCAAAATTTCGTAGCGTTTCATAATACTATCTCCTGCTGACGGGCGACACCGCCCTACATCGTACCTATGTCCCCCGCCCTCCGGGCGACCCACGGAAGCCCCGGCGGCGGTGGTCCGGAAAACGTTCCGGGCGCCCCCAGTTCCCCGGAAGCCCCGGGGCGACAAGAGCCGCCGGAGGGGTATCCGGCGGCTCTCTAGGCAGGGAGGTAGGTAAGGGCGCTACTTGGCGTACACGGCGGCGAGCGAGTCGGCCTTGGCCTTGAACCGCGGGCAGACGCTCTCGGCACTCCGGAGCTGCGAAATGATTACGTCAGTGTAACGGGCGTTGGCAATCTGCCGGTAGGCACTGCGTGCGGTCCGGTCGGCATCCATGGTAAGGGCAACCGCCGAATCCACCACGCTGTCCACTCCTGCGATGGCCTTCTCAATCTGGCTTTCGTAGGTGTTGCAGATTTCACATTCGTCGGCAAGGGAACAGCCTGCTGCCACGATAAGGACAAGAAAGATTTTTTTCATAGTAAGCTCCTTTTTTGCTACATTGAACGTATGACCACAGCACTCCCGGGAACCCACGGAAGCCCCGGCGGCGGTGGTTGCCGCAATGCCCCCAGGGCGCGAGCCTGACCGGACAGGAAAAACCCACGCCTTGCGGCGTGGGCTTTACCACGGGGGAGTTCTATGATTGGCAAAGGCCTAGGTAGTGGGTTCGCTTTCCTCGCTTTCCTCGCTTTCCTCGCTTTCCGGGGTTCCTTCGGTTTCACCGGGTTCCTCGGGTTCGCTGTGCGGAACCTCTACCACTACCGTGTGTACGATGGTGCGGACCAGGGTCCCGTTGATTGCCCTCCAGGTGGCCATCACTGCCGTGGCCAGAATCACGGCCCAGCAGATGGCCAGCTCGATGGCCGTGTCAACTGCGGCCGTCCCGGTGTAAAGGGTATATGCCGTTTCGGCTACCAGGCCGCATACGAATGCGGCAAAAACAATCTTCGCAAGTGTCCTTTTCATGTCATACCTGCCTGCTTTCCCGTTCGCTCATGGGTGGAACGGAATACCCTGCTCTGTCCCCGTTATCCCCCGTGCACCCCGGACATCCCACGGACGCCCCGGTGGCGGTGGTTGCCGACCCAGCAGCCCCGGCTCCAGTCATCCGGAACGACCCGGGCGACCCGGCAGCCTCCCCGGACTCACAGGACTCACAGGACTCCCCGGGCGACCCGGCAGCCTCCCCGGACTCACAGGACTCACAGGACTCCCCGGGCGACCCGGCAGCCTCCCCGGACTCCCCGGGCGACCCGGACTCCCCGGGCGACCCGGGCGACCCGGCAGCCTCCCCGGACTCCCCGGGCGACCCGGACTCCCCGGGCGACCCGGGCGACCCGGTACCCACAGGACGCCCCGGACATCCCGCCAGCTCCTCCAGCTCCCCATCCAGCTCTTCCTCCAGCAGGCGGATTATGACCCCGTCAACACGCCTGCACACGGAATTGAAAAATGATGCCGCGGCATGTGCCGCCCCCGAAAAAATATCGCTCGCTCTTCTCATGCTTGTTGCCCCCACACTAAATTATATTATATAATATCCCATCTGCCCCCATTCCCACGGACGCCCCGGTGGCGGTGGTTGCCAACAAGGAACACCCGCGACGCCCCGGGCGGCCGCGTACGACACTAAAAAACCCGGCATGACCGGGATTTATAGGGTAACTTATTGATGCTAAACAGGTTAGCCGTGATATCCGCCAATGCGGACGAATTCGTAGTTGATTGTGGTCATCGTTGTTTCTCCATTTTCAAGGGTGATTGGGAAGCCCGGGAGGGGTATCCCGGACCTCCCGGTGGTTAAAGGGAATTGCACCAGCGCCTGAACAGTCCCTGATGATTGCTTGTAGTACGGCTCCACTTGCCAAGGTCCTTGGCCCGGCCGTCCACCTCGATGGCGCAGACCGTGCTGTAGCTCTGGAGGGCGTACACGTCATTCGCCTTGTCGTGTATCACATACGCGGTGTCGTTCGTGTTGAGCGCCTCAACCTTCTCCCAGTCGGGATAGCTCGGGTTCTCAAACTCTGCAATGTATTTCTTGTAATGAATAGGTGCTGACCATGCCATAATTGTACCTTCCTGCTATCTTGGCGAATCTCCAGGGCGCTCGCCTCTGCCCTACATATGCATTATCTCCCACGCGCTCCGGACTTCCCACGGAAGCCCCGGAGTCGGTGGTTGCCGCCCGGCCTGCCTCAGTGCCCGCCGTCCCAGGCGATGTCCTCCAGCAGCCCGTCAAGCAGTTCCTCAAGATATTCCGAGTCGCCGCTGGCAGGTATCACGTCCACCTCCAGGGTACGCCTGCCGGAACTGGCCATCACGTGACCGTCTGCGCCGATTTCAAGATATGCCTTCTTCCCGTTGGCATAGAATTCTACCGTCTTGACCTCGGAGCCGTAACTCGTTATTACTGCCGTGTTTCCGGTAGAAGTGCAGCTGATTCCGCTTTCACCCGCGAATTCCTCGCAGATGGGTGCCTCTACGGCCATGGCCGCAATGGCCGCAATTCCTATCACTACTGGGATGTTCCTCATTTCCTGTCCTTCCTTTGCTACGGGGCGACGCCGCCCTTGATACTTATATGGAGTGGGCAGTCACGCGGACCCACGGAAGCCCCGGCGGCGGTGGTCGGAGGTGGTCGGATGTCCCGCAGCGCCGGCTCTGGCGATGGCGGCCCGGAAGCGACGACCCCCGGCGATAGGGATGGCAGTGGGTGACCCACGGAAGCCCCGGTGGCGGTGGTCGGAGGTGGTCGGATGTCCCGCAGCGACATCGAAGCTTCGACGCCCGGGGACCACAGGGAGCGCGACCCACGGTTGCCCCGGAGGGGGTGGATAGGCAGGGGCAGCCAGACGGCGGCCCGGGCCGTCAGACGTCGAGACTGGACGGACGACCGGGAGACCCACGGTTGCCCGGGTGGCGGTGGATAGGCAGGGGCAGCCAGTCGGCGGCCCGGGCCTTCAGACGTCGAGACTGGACGGACAGGGGAGGCCACGGGCGGACTAGGGTGACCATTTGAGCAAGTGACCATTAGGGCATATTAGCCCCCTCTAATTTGAAAGGCCTCTACGCCCGCCCCGGGCTGCAGGTGGCTTCCCGGGTACTTCGTAGTATTCTCGAGGCTTCCCGGGGCTACAGGTGGCTGCAGATGGCATCCCGGCGGTAAGTGGCCTCGCGGAAAATTCAAAATGTTTTCCTGGGTACGTAAATAAAATTTTACAAAATACCCCTACCGTTCGACCCGGGCCGCGCCGTGTATATATGGGGGGTAGGGGGTACCTGGGGGTGGGGGTGTTTTCCGTGGGTGGCACGGTGTACCGTTTTTTAAAAAAATTTTGGGGGGTATGGGGTGGCGTCTACCGCGTCGAGCTGTATGCCTCGATTGCTCTGGCCAGTCTCTCCATGTTGGCGTAGTCGGCCACTGAGCGGGCGTCGACCAGTGCGTCGTACATGGTTCTGTTTCCGCCTAGGGTGAACAGGTCGACGTGCGAGGGGCAGCCGCGGGCGAAGGCCGGGCAGTACCGGGCGGAGACGGACATGCCGGCGAACACGTCGTGCAGACGTTTCTCGATGGCGTCCGTCTCGTTTTCCGTGAGTTCGGTGTAGACGTCTGCGACCAGGCACCTGTGGCCATAGTCCGGTATGGCGAATATGGTATGCCGGGGCTCCTGGCGGGTCCCGGGGTGGACTCCGCGCGGCCGGCTGCAGTATGTTTTATGCAGGAGCCGCCTTGCTCCCTGGATGGCGATTGCGAGGTAGGCTGCCGTGTAAACGTATTTTAACATATGGGGGATTAGCCGTCCTTTTTCAGGAACTTGAGCGCGAAGTACAGTCCCTTGGGCTCGGAGGTGGGTACCACGGTCAGTAGTTTGCGGCATCTTCCATGGAGATGAACCCGTGTATCCCGGATGCGCACGTGAGGTTGCTGCGTTCGAACCCGAGCTTCGGCACGACGGTATCCCCTTCCCTGTACGCGTAGCCCCTGTCGTAGGTGGACCTGAGGGTGCCGAACGGGACGAACGGGACGAACTTGTGGAATTCGGAGTCGTCGGTGAGGGGCTTGGTTTTGTAGAAGTCGACAACCTCGAACTTGTGGAATTCGGAGTCGTCGGTGAGGGGCTTGATTTTGTAGAAGCCGACAACCTCGGCCTCGGATACGCGTATCTTCCCGGTGTCATGGTCGATGTGGCGTTCGGCGTGTGGCGGGACGAGGAGTTCGGCGACCACGGGGGTCCCATTGAACCGTTCGCACCCGGCGAGCGGGGCGAAGTACCAGGGGAAGTACCTCACCTTCTTGTAGATGGTTAGCGGGGCGCTGCGGAACTCGCCGCTGCACCTGATGTGGAAGGTGGTCGCCTGGGTGGCCGGGTAGCTCTCGACGAAGTGGCACTCGAAGGCCTCCATGGAGTTGACGAACGATTCCTTGTCGAAGCCGATGTGGCGGATGGTGCCTTTGGAGAGCGAGAGGAAGTCGAGGAACGAGTCGACGAAGTCGATGGAGACCAGGGAGTGGTTCATTTGGACCTGCACGGTCGACTCGAAGTTGCAGTTGGCGAACTTCAGCGTATGGGTATGCAGGTCGCGTTCGGCGGCGTCCGGGTAGTGGTACTCGATTCGGACGTCGTTATCGGTGCCGACGACGATGCCGTCGAAGCTGACGTTGTCGCAGTTGATGATGTGTAGACCGGGGGACGAGTTCTTGACCGACACCGACGGGAAGTCGATGATGCGCCAGCATCTGCCGCCGTGTTTCTCCTCGGTATCCTCGAGATAGAGCCGGGCGTTGGCGGACCTGCCGGTAAGCGGGAATTCGTTCTCGAATTGGCACTCCTTCATCGTCATCGGACGGTCGGACGAGATTCCGCGCGGGATGTGCCCGAGGCGGCATTTGTAGAACATGGGCCTGACCCCGTTGAAGGAAATTTCGTCGATTAGGTCGAACATGCACTCCACGAACAGGACCGTGTCCTCGCCGGGGCCGAGCGATGCGGCGGTGACCGTCTCGGAGGTGATGCAGATGGCGCCGGGGCAGGGCGAGTCGGCGGCCATGGGGCTGAAGATGGCGCCGCGCACTATGCGGGTGCGGCCTGGGTTGAATGCGGGCCATTCGTTAGGTATGAATTCGTCGGCGGAGAGCGCCGGGGTCGAGTTGGCGGATATGAACTCCTCGATGAAGTGGCTGGTCGGGTCGGGCTGGCCGGGGGCATTGTCCTGCTTGGGCTTCCCGGGTTGCTTCTTTGCGGCCCTGGGGTACTTCTTTACTGTCTTTGGATACTTCTTCTTTATGTTCATGGTTGGGTTGCCTCGTGGCTAGGTGTGGCTATGTGCATCGCGGGCTTCTTTCCGGGTTTCCTGCCACAGGCTGCCGTCTACCGGGATGAACGCCGTGTCGCCGGACTTCGGGTCGGCCTCGATGCGGATTCGCTCGTCGCCGATTTTGGTGAGCTGGGATATCATGGTTTCGTCAGTCATGTTCCAAATATAGCAAAAAGGATGCGGAAAATTGCTATATTTGGGCATGGACGGTTGTATCCATTTTAGGAGACATATTGCATGATAGAGAAAATTACTCAAAGTATAAGGTTCTGCATCTTCGTGCGGCCGGGGAAAATGCGGATGTTTCCTTTTCGCGGTACGCTCACCGTTGAACATGACCTTACGGATAAGGAATACCCGGAGGTGACGCTTGCCAGCAACGGAATAACCTTGTGGGTTGACGGCGTCGAGACGTGGCTGGAGAAAGCGGTTGCCTTCGTTGCCGGTGAGAGGAAGTTCCGCCGGTGGAACAAGGATACGTACGAATGGGAGGAACTCGGCATCAAGTTGCCGGAGTTCACCGACATCGAGGACCTGTACTCGAAATTGGAAGAAATGATTAAGAAGCTGGCGGTGCCGCCTGAAGTGGACAATGGGGCGTCCGCCGGTGCAAAGGATGGACAATGACTGGAAAAAAATTGATTGATTCGGTAATCGAAAGCGGAATGCCGGGCGAATATCGTCCGGACATGCTTGCCCGTGGCCCCGAAGGGCTGCGGGAAGCGCTGTCCTGCCTGTACCACGCCGGCTCGGCGGGCGGGGTGAAGTCGCTGCATGGACTGCTAAGTGTGATGATGGCCATGATGAACCCCGCTTGGGAGGAAGACCGTGAACTCAAGAAGGATATTGAGAAGTTGCCCGGGTACCTGTCCGTCAAGGAAACCCTGTACGAGTATGCACAGGTGATGCTGGACCACCTGGATTCCATATATGGGGCCATCGTCAGGAAGGAGAAGGTGTACCAGGAATGCCGGGATTTCTTCAGGAAGATTTCTGAGGAGTTCCCCTTGCTGGAATTGACCGTGGATTACGGGAGGTACCTCCATGAATTCTACGTTGCCGTTGGCAAGAAGGATGCATACAGGGCATACGAGC
>Ga0310786_10006210_pt1 | contig 15982 bp, 10 predicted proteins | sample AusTroGonzalo_MG_FD_203881 | JGI IMG/M metagenome (GOLD analysis project Ga0310786, IMG submission 203881) | Bovine rumen microbial communities from tropical cattle in Woodstock, Queensland, Australia - Gonzalo_03 (v2) (version 2) | ecosystem: Host-associated > Mammals > Digestive system >... | reverse complement strand
CAATCAAGTATATCAGAAAATCACCTCTTTGCCCCTCGGTTTCTTCTCAGAGGAACGCAAGGGGGACATCATTGCCCGTATGAGTGGTGATGTGCAGGAGATAGAGAATTCCATCATGTCATCGTTGGAGATGCTCTTCAAAAACCCGATTCTCATCATTAGCTACTTCGCTGCATTATTGTTTATTTCTTGGCAATTGACACTCTTCACCCTGACCATCGTACCCCTTATGGGATGGTTTATGGGCTGGGTAGGTCGTAAGCTGAAACAAGACTCCATCAAGGCACAGGCTCTTTGGAGCGATACCATGAGTCAGGTGGAAGAGACACTCGGTGGTCTGCGTATCATCAAGGCTTTCTGTGCCGAGGGAAAGATGAACCGCCGCTTCGACCAGATCAATACCGCCTACCGCAACGATATCATGCGAGTAAACATCCGTCAGTCGTCGGCACATCCCATGAGTGAGTTCTTAGGCACCATCATGATTGTGATTGTGCTGTGGTTCGGCGGTGTACTCGTACTCAATAACCACACACTTTCGGGTCCTATCTTCATTTACTACATGGTGATGCTCTACTCCATCATCAATCCGTTGAAGGATTTCTCGAAGGCCGGTTATAACATCCCCAAGGGTCTGGCATCGATGGAACGTGTCGACAAGATCCTGATGGCAGAGAACACCATCAAAGAGGTGGCACGTCCGAAACGTCTGGCCAGTTTCGAGCACCAGATAGAGTTTAAGAATGTGTCGTTCCGCTACGGGGAGCAGTGGATATTGAAAGACATCAACCTGACGATTCCGAAGGGGAAGACCATCGCCATCGTAGGACAGAGTGGCAGTGGAAAGTCTACACTTGTGGATCTAATTCCGCGCTACTATGATGTGCAGGAGGGTGAGGTACTCATCGACGGCATCAACGTGAAGGATCTGGGCATCAATGACCTCAGACAACTCATCGGAAATGTAAATCAAGAGGCGATCCTCTTCAACGACTCTTTCCACAATAACATCTCCTTTGGTGTAGACAATGCTACTGACGAACAGATTGAGGAGGCAGCACGTATCGCCAATGCCTATGATTTCATCATGGCCTCAGAGGCTTGCTTCGATACAAACATCGGAGACCGCGGTGGACGACTCTCTGGTGGTCAGCGTCAGCGTGTGAGCATCGCCAGAGCCATTCTGAAAAATCCACCTATCCTGATTCTCGACGAGGCGACATCTGCCTTGGATACAGAGAGTGAACGTCTGGTACAGGACGCCCTCGAACGGCTGATGAAGACCCGTACCACAGTGGCTATCGCCCATCGTCTCTCTACCATCAAGAATGCCGACGAGATCTGTGTGCTGCACGAAGGACGAATCGTGGAACGTGGCACACACGATGAACTGCTGAATATCGACGGCTATTATAAGAAACTGCACGAAATGCAGCAGGTGTAGAAAGTGAATAGTGAATAGTGAAAAGTAAATAGTGGCTGCGCGATTTAGATATTTATGTAGAGTCTATCTGTGGACGGTGGTAGTGTTTATCATCGCAAAGGTGGTATTCATGCTCTGCTGTCGCGAGGGACATCCGTTCGGCATTGGCGACATCTGGGATGTCATCTGTCACGGTATGACACTCGACCTTTCCACAGCACTCTATTTCCTGATATTACCTTTCCTATTGGTGATGATCAGCCTCTGGTGGACACACAAAGCACTCGGCAAAATCAGCACCATCTATTTTATCATCATCTCCATCGCCTTTGCCCTGGCTTTCGTAGCAGATACCAGCCTCTATCCTTTCTGGAATTACAAGCTTGATGCCTCTTGCCTGCAATACCTCGAAACTCCCTCCGAGGCCACAGCCAGCGTATCAACGGGCTATCTCTTAGTGAGACTAGTGATTCTGGTTCTTCTAGGATATCTGATATTTCTAGGCTATCCTAGATTGAAGACTAATCCATTGCCAAACAAGCATCGCATCGCAGGTCTCATCATTTCCCTGCTTTGCCTTCCCCTGATCTTTATCGGCATCCGCGGAGGCCTTCACGAATCCACCACAAACGTGGGACAGGTATATTACTCTCAGAACCAATTCCTGAACCACTCGGCGGTGAATCCTGTGTTCAGTTTCCTGGCTTCATTCGAGAAGACCGCCAGTTACGTGCCCGATTATCAGTTTATGAGCGAGGCAGAAAGAGTAAAGACAATGGAAGGCCTTTATTTCACAGACAGCATTGAGCCTGATACCTTGCTAAAAAACCAGCGCCCCAACATCATCGTAATACTTTTAGAGAGCTGCGGAGGCATCTTTACCGAAGACATCGGAGGGCGTAGCGATATCATGCCTCATCTGAACCGTCTGACAAAAGAGGGTGTCTATTTCGCCAATTTCTACGCCAACTCCTATCGCACAGACCGTGGCACACTCTGCACCTGGAGCGGCTATCCTTCATTCCCGCGTTCTTCAGTGATGAAGATGCCTGCCAAGACCCGATTATTACCAGGTATCGCACAATCGCTCAGACACGAGGGCTACCATACCACCTACCTCTATGGCGGTGACATCAACTTCACCAATATGCGCAGCTATCTCGTGACCACAGGTTTCGAACAGCTGCATTGGATGAAAGACTACACCACTCAAGAACAGAAGACCTCGGAATGGGGTGTGCGCGACGATATCACCTTCGCTACCCTCGCACAGATGGTAAAAAACCAACAAGGTCCCTTCCTCATCGGCTACTCTACACTCAGCAGTCATGAACCCTGGGATGTACCCACGCACCGTTTGAACGATGAGATAGCCAATGCCTTCAATTATCTGGATGAATGCATCGGCAACTTCATCAACGACATGAAACAGACCCCGCAATGGGACAATCTGCTGGTAATCATGCTGCCTGATCATGGGTTCTCTCATTTCGGCGTAGGTGAGGAACACGAGATGCACGACCATGTGCCGATGCTTTGGTTAGGAGGTGCCCTGAAAGCCCCACGACGCATTACACAATTGTGTAACCAGACAGACCTCCCTGCCACACTCTTAGGACAATTAGGCATTCCTCACCATGATTTCCGTTTCAGCCGCGATGTGATGAGCGAGAGCTATCGCTACCCCTTCGCCGTACATACCTATAACAACGGCATCACGATGAAGGACAGCACAGGGTTTGCGGTATTCGACCTCAATGCCAACCGTATCATTGTGGATAAGAGCAGCAACAGTGAGGCACTCATCAAAAAGGGAAAGGCTATTTTGCAGACAGCTGCGAAAGAATTAAGGGAGTTAAAGTGACAATTATGATGAAGACGAAACGATTTGGATATCTGGCGCCATTGACGGCGATGCTATGCAATCTGGGCATTGCCTATATACTCTATTTCCTGGCAAGGATCATCTACCTGCTGGTGAATTATAGCTATTTCGAACAGGGGCTGAATTTCTCTCACTTCATGGAGATGCTCGGTGGCGGATTGGTGTTCGACACCTCAGCCATCCTTGTGACCAACATCCCCTATATCGTCTTGATGCTCCTGCCCTGGCATAGGAAGGAAAACAATACCTACCAACTGATCTGCAAGTGGGTCTTTATCGTCATCAATGGTCTGGCTCTTGCTATCAACCTCTGCGACAGCGTGTATTTCCGCTATACCATGCGCCGCACGACAACCACCGTTTTCAGCGAGTTCTCAAACGAAGGAAACCTCGGTTCTATCTTCCTCACAGAGACATTCCATCATTGGTATCTCGTCATCGTTTTCGCCCTCCTCATCTGGGGCATATGGAAATTGTATGTCAAGACAGGCCTGGAATGGAAACGCCTGCGTCCCTGGCCCTATGCCCTCACGGTATTTCTCTCGTTGGCTGCCTTCACCCCCTTCGTGGTGGCAGGTATCCGAGGAGGCTTTACCACCGCTGTAAGACCTATCACCATCTCCAATGCCAATCAATATGTAAACCGTCCTATCGAGGCAGCCCTCGTACTGAATACGCCCTTCTCGCTCTATCGCACCATCGGCAAGGCGGTCTTCGTGGTACCCGATTACTATCAGAATGAACAGGAGATGGAGGCCATTTATAGTCCGGTGCACCATCCCAACGATTCTAGCTTTACTAAAAAGAACGTTGTCGTCCTGATTGTTGAGAGCTTCGGACGCGAATACATCGGTGCCCTGAACAAAACCCTCGAAAACGGTCAATACCGCGGCTACACCCCTTACGTGGATTCTCTCATTGCGAAGAGTGTCACTTTCAGCCACACCTACTGCAACGGACGCAAGAGCATCGATGGTATGCCGAGCATCCTGTCGAGCATCCCGATGTTCGTGGAGCCTTTCTTCCTTACTCCGGCCTCGATGAACCATGTCGGTGGCATTGCCTCCATCCTTGCAGCAGAAGGGTATCAGACAGCTTTCTTCCACGGCGCCCAGCGCGGGTCGATGGGATTCCAGGCATTCTCTCGCGCCACAGGTTTCCAAGACTACTATGGACGTGAGGACTACGATGCAGATACCCGCTTCGGCGGTGACGAGGACTTCGATGGTATGTGGGCCATCTGGGATGAACCCTTCCTGCAATACTACGCCACGAAGATGTCGGAGATGAAGGAGCCCTTCATGACAGCAGTCTTCACCGCCAGCAGTCATCACCCCTACGTCATCCCCGAGAAATACAAAGCGCAATATCCCGAGGAGGGCATCATCATCCACAAATGCATCCGCTATACAGACATGGCCATCGGGAAGTTCTTTGAGAAGGCGAGCCGCGAACCTTGGTTCAACAACACCATCTTCGTACTTACCAGCGACCATACGAACCTCTCAGATCATGCCTTCTACGAGACAGACCTCGGCGGTTTCTGCTCTCCCATCATCATCTATGAACCTGGCAACGCAGAACGTCAGCCGGAGATACAGAACAAGATCGCCCAGCAGATAGATATCCTGCCCACCGTGATGGGTATGCTGCACTATCAAAAACCTTATTTCGGTTTTGGCATCGATGTGCTGAACACCCCTGCGGAAGACACCTGGGCCGTGAACTATCTGAACGGCATCTACCAATATGTGAAACAGGGACATGTGCTGCAGTTCGACGGCACACAGACGAAAGCCGTCTATGCCTTGAGTGACTCGCTGATGAAACAGAATCTCATCGGTAAGCTGCCGCAGCAAGCGCAGATGGAGCGCGAACTGAAAGCCATCATCCAACAGTATATGACCCGCATGACACAGGACCGATTAATAGTGAATAGTGAAAATCGCGATTAAGCGAGAGCAGAGCCGAATGAATTCGAGCTATGCCAAGCGCGAGCGATTTAGACGAAGTCAATAGTGAATAATGAATAGTAGAAACAAGATATCAGGGCTGGGGGCAGTGATTGGCAATATCCTGCTTTTGTATGCAGCCTATATGGTGACCAGGATCGCCTTCCTGCTGGAGAACTACAGCACCTATGAACACGTGTTCAGTTCGCCGAAGTTCTGGGATATCTTCTGGGGCGGCGTCTATTTCGACACCTCCGCCATTGCCTACACCAACGCCCTCTACATCCTCATGGTGCTCTTCCCCTTGCATTTGAAGGAAAACGCCAAGTGGCAACGTTGCTGCAAGTGGCTCTATATCATTATCAACGGTCTGGGCCTCGCCACGAACCTCGGCGATGCTGTGTATTTCCAGTATACCGCCCGTCGTACAACGATAGCTTTCTTCAGCGAATTCGGTGCCGACGATCAATTAGGCAGTATCGTAGGTCTGGAGTTCCTGCGCCACTGGTATCTGGTATTGCTCTTCATCGCACTGATAGCTTTACTATGGCGCTGCTACCTCACCCCCGTTTTCCGCACCCAGCCTCGCCGGCGTTATTACATCATCCAGACACTAGCACTGCTCATCGCAGCCTTCCTCTGCTGGGCGGGCATGCGCGGTGGTTTCTGGGATAACCGCCCTATCAAGATCAGCACCGCCAATCAGTTTATCGACCGCCCCAACGATGCCTCGCTGATTCTGAACACCCCCTTCTCGCTCTTCCGCACCATCGGCAAGCACAGTTATCACAATCCCGGCTACTACCAGAGCGAGGCAGAGCTCGAAGCCATCTTCAGCCCGATTCATCAGCCTAGTCTCTCTAGAGAATCTAGACTTTCTAGTGATTCTAGCTTCTCTAGAAAGAACATCGTCGTCCTTTTCCTCGAAAGCTTCGGACGCGAGTACATCGGCAGCCTGAATCACGAGATTCTCCCCGGCTATAAGGGCTACACCCCCTTCCTCGATTCTCTGATGCAGCATGCCGTAAGCTTCCGCTATACCTTCGCCAACGGACGGGCCAGCGTCGATGCCATGCCCTCGGCACTCTCAGGCCTCCCCATGTTCGTAGAATCCTTTGTCGCAGCCTCTCACGCTACGAATCATCTCAGCGGTATGGCAGCGTGTCTCGACAGTCTGGGCTATGAGACAGCCTTCTTCCACGGTGCCCCCGCATCGAGTCTGGGATTCCAGGGCTTCACCCGATCCACAGGTTTCCAACAATGCTATAGCCAAGAAGATTTCGAGGCCGACAAACGCACGAACGGTCCTGCCGATTCCGACAACTGGTGGGGCATCTGGGACGAGCCTTTCCTGCAGTATTTCCGCACGAAGATGAACGATATGAAAGAGCCCTTCATGACGGCCCTCTTCACATTGTCGAGTCACCATCCCTTCCACGTGCCGGAACAATATAAAGCGGTATTCAAAGAAGAGGAGATGCCCATCCACAAGTGCATCCGCTATACCGACCATGCCCTGCAACGATTCTTCGAAGAAGCCAGCAAGGAACCGTGGTTCAATAACACCATCTTCGTGATGACAGGCGATCACACCAACATGAGCAACCATCCGGAATACAAGAGCAGCATCAATCAGTTTGCCACCTCCATCATCCTCTACGACCCCAGTGGCACTGTCACCCCGGGCATCCGCGATGGCATTGCCCAGCAGACAGACATCCTGCCCACCATCCTCAACCTCGTGGGCTACGACAAACCCTACATGGCTTTCGGCTGCGACCTTCTCAATACCCCAGCCGAAGACACCTGGGCCATCAATTACCTCGACGGTATCTATCAGTATTGCAAGGGGGATTATGTCCTGCAGTTCGATGGTCAGCAGACAATAGGTTTCTATGCCTTGAAGGACTACCAGATGAAGAAGAACCTGAAAGGCCTGATGCCTGAGCAGCGGCAGATGGAGAAAGAAGTGAAAGCCATCATCCAGCAGTATATGGCAAGGATGATCGACAACCGGTTGGTGCCTTAAAGGATGTGCTGGAAGAGATCGTCAAAATAGCCGAAGGAATCGTCATGAAGAGGTGCATCTGCATCCATGATCCAATACAACGGACGGTCATGATACATCGCTGCCACCAGTGAGAACGTACTGGGAGCCCCCATCAGATAGTCGCAGTGCGAGAGCAGACACAGATCCTCGCCAGGGTTCCCATCGGGAAACACCACCTCACACTGTGGTAACTCCCGCCTATAATAGTCTTTATCCAGTTTCGGGTCATTACCACAGATAAACACCCTCACCTTTTTATCAGGATGCAACGCTAAGAAACGTCGTATCACCCCCACATACTGTTCATCAGAATAGAAGAACTTTCCATCATAAAACGTCGCATAATCTCCCCTTCGAATATGTACACCAAAATTTAGTGAATAGTGATTAGTGATTAGTGAATAGTCATGGGTGATGCGGGCCTCGATATCCTCATGAAAGGCAAACAACGCCAATATCTCCGCCTTATACTTCAGAAACAGGTCATACCAACGTGCCTCCCATCCCGTCACCACCAGCATCCGTTTTTGCAACATGACATCCTCGTTACGACGATTCTGTGCCTCATTGTCGCTGAAAGTCACCGTCGGTATCAAACTCCATTTAGCGGCATATTTCGCAAAGACATACGTGGCGAAATTATGATATTTCGTATCACAGATATGGAAATACGGATACTTATAGGCAAAGCGCATCGACATCGTCTTGCGCCCATGCTCCCTGCCCCAGGCATACACATGCCCGTACTGCAGTATGTTATTCGCCATCCGGCCCCTATCGTGTACGAAAATCACTATTCACTATTAACTATTCACTTTTCACTCTTCTTCCGCGCCTTCACGGGGTACGACTTTCCCGTCTACTACCTGGAATCGTCTGTCAAACTCCTCCCTCGTGCGCTTCCAGCGGTTATGACTCCAAAGCCACAGTTCCGGTTGTCTGCGGATGCTGGCTTCGAGCATCTGATGATAGATGTCCGTCGCCTCATATTCCTTCAACTCTTCCGGTTTACGGGTAATCAACTTAAACTCCGCCTCGTAATACCCCCTTCTCTTGTGCGACACCTCAAGAAAGAAAATCGCCTGACGGTTCTTGATGGCGATACGTTCCGTACCCGTCATCACCGGTGTATCATGGTTCAGAAACCAACACCAATGGTGGATATTGTTCCAGTGCGGCACCTGATCTCCCAGATAGCCAAACACCGTAGGCTGTTGCTTCCGCTTGTATTCAATTGTCTTCCGGAGGATATCCACCAGGGGGATACACTCCGCTCCCCATCGCTCGCGCAACCTGAGGAACAACTTGTCGAAAGCCTCATTCTCCAAAGCATGATACAGTTGTCCGCACTGGGCTTTCTCTGATACCCAGAGGGGCAGCGAGGTAATCCACTCCCAGTTGAACGAATGTCCCAGATAGACAGCACACGACTGTCCTTCTGCCACACACGCATTCACCGTCTCGGTACCCTTGAAAACCAAATGGCGGCGCATCTGCTCACGACTCATCGTCTTCATCTTCACCGCTTCCACGAAATAGTCGCACAGCCGGTGATAGAACTTCCGCTCTATCTCCCGAATCTCTACCTCCGACTTCTCTGGAAACGAGGTGGTAAGGTTACCACGCACCACCTTCACCCGATAACCTATCAGGCGATAGAGCACCAGATAGACGAAATCGCTCAGCATGTAATGCACCCAGAATGGCAGCAGCGAGAGCAGATACCACAGACCCGACACCAAACCATAGATCACCTTATTCTTCATATATCTTCTTGATCTGCTCGTAATAATGATCGTAGTTCAGATGATCGTCGAAGTCGGCCTTTGCCTGTTGTCCCAGACGCTGGCGCAGGGCGGCATCATCCACCAGACGAGCCATCGCCTCTGCCAGTGCCTTGGCATCGCCGGGAGGTACCAGCAGTCCGTTCTGCTCCTGAACCACATACTCACGCTGACCACCATTGTTCGTCACCACCACGGGACGTCCTTGCGACATATACTCCTGTGGAGACAGCGGACATCCCTCCTGCACCGTCGATGCCAAGATACCGAAGTCGGCACCCGCCACATACGGCAGCACAGGATGCACAAACCCTGCAAACACCACTTTCTCAGCGATGCCCTTTTCCTGCACCACCTGCTTCAGATGGGCAGTATATTCCTCGCTGCCACGACCTACCAGCACCAACCGGAAATTTCTCTCCTTGATCTGTGCCACCGCCTCCAACAGCGTATCGAGACCTTTCTCGGGATCCAGGCGTCCGTGGAACATACCGATCACACTATCCTCTGCTATCCCATACTGGGCCCTGATATCCACGGTAGTCACTGCTTCCGGCACCACAATACTCGTATGCACAATGCCCAGCTTCTTCTCATCAATCGTAGGATGGGTGCTGAGGAATTCCGACTTCGACAATTCCGAATCGAAGATCAGACGGTCCAGATGCCGATAGAGCCAGCGATAGAGCAACGTGTTCTTACCCTTCCTTGTCAGATGCCGGCACATCACCACCCTTATCTCCTTCTTCCGTGCGATACACCTGGCATAACACGCCGTAAACGCATCCTTAAAGTTATGGGCGTGGATATTTGAATGATTATCAATCACCTTCGCCATTTTCCAAGCACTTCTTATATCCAGCGCCCCGCCAAGGGCCAGCGGAATCACCTTCATCCCTGCTGCCTGATACTTCTGCATAATCGCCTCCACGGGCTTGCAGAAAATGGTCACATCGATGCCGTCGGCCATCTGTCGCTGACTCAGGTCGTAGACGTACTGCTCACCTCCGCCCCACTCCTTATTCGATACGATATGGAAAATCTTCATGCTGCAAAAGTAATAATTTAATAGCGATTCCGCAAATTTTATGCAATAAATTTTGCGGAATCGCTTTTTTGTGCTACCTTTGGCACAGAATTATGGCCAGCTACGATATAGAAACCCTCCATCAGCACATCTTGCAGATTCTGTTGTCTGTAGATCGTGTCTGCCGTGAGCACAACATCAAGTATTACTGTTGGGCAGGCACCATGCTGGGTGCCGTCCGTCACCAGGGCTTCATCCCCTGGGACGACGATATGGACATCTGCATGCCCCGCCCCGACTACGATCGATTTATGCTTCATGCCCATGAATGGTTGCCGGCACCCCTCGAAGCCCTGTGCATCGAGACCTCGCCCACTTACCCCGGCGGTTTCGGAAAGATTGTCGATAGCAGCACCACCCTCATCGAGCGTGCCCACAGCGACTACCTCGCCGGCATCTATATCGACGTGTTCCCCATCGACGGCATCTCCAAGAACAAGCTGGCCCAGCGATTGGCTGTAGCCCGTTACAAGGTCCTCGACAAACTGCTCTACTTCCTCCATCGCGACCCTTATAAGCACGGACATGGTCCCAGCTCTTGGCCCATATTGCTCATCCAGCGCTGCTTCACCCACGAGTGGGCGCGCCGTCAGTTGCGTGCCGCCTATCTGGCCTACGACTACGAATCCAGCGACTACGTGCTCGACTACGACGATGGCGTCCGTGGTGTCATTCCCAAGACCATGTTAGGCACGCCGCAGCCCGTTGACTTCGAGGGCCACACCGTGATGGGTGTGGAGCAGGCCGATGCCTATCTCCGTAATAAGTATGGTGATTACATGGTCATCCCGCCGCACGACAATCAGCGCCAGCACAACTTCTACTATCTCGACTATAATCTGCCTTATCGCGACTACCAGGACAACCGCGCTTTCGTCAACCGCGATAGCGCTTCTCAATGATCTTCGCCACCAGGATAAACTGATACACGGCGTGCATCCCTGAGCGTATCAGTCCTCGGATGCCCATACGGAAGCTGCCGTCCATCACATAACTCTTGAAGAAACGCCACAGCGGTCGCCAGAACAGGGCGGCCACGCCATACTGTTTCTTCTCCGTCTCGTTGTCGGTATACACGTTCATCTTCGCCACATATTCGTGCATCGTCTCGTCCATCAGATGCAGCAGCCGCGCCTCCTTCGGAGCCTTCAGTTTCTCCACCCTCCCCGGCACCTTCGGCAACGAATGGATAGTCGGAGGCCATTCCGTACCCTCGCGCACCAGGAACCGCAGCTGGTAGTCGTAATGGAAGTCGCGCACAAACATGCCCATAAACATATTCTGCCTTGGGACATAGTAGCCCGCCGCCGCATCCTCGCGCTGGCACGCCTGATACAGCGCCTCACGCAGTTCCGGCGTTACGATCTCATCGGCATCTACCACCAGCACCCAGGGATGCTGCGCCGCCTGTATGGCAAACGTCCTCGCAGGCTCGCAACAGGTATGGCCGTTCTTCGGGAAGGTCACCACCCGGCAACCATACCCCTCGGCAATTTTCACCGTGTCGTCGGTACTCTCCATATCGCACACCACCACCTCGTCGAAGTCCTTCACCGACTCCAATACCTTCGCCAGATGCTGCTGCGCGTTATACGTATTAATGACTACCGAAATCCCCACAACTCAATTATCCATTGTCCATTATCAATTATCCATTGTCATCTGTCACCCTATCACCTTCTTTACAGCGTTGATCACGGTTTGGGTGACACACGCCGTCATTTCTCCATTCAACTGCGGATAGCACGGCAGCGATATCTCGTGCGCATAGTTCTCATACGCCTGCGGATAGTCCTTGATGTCATACCCCAGGTCACGGAACAGCGTCAGCATCGGCAGGGGGATGAAGTGCACGTTCACCGCCACCTCCTGCTTGGCTATCTCCGCGATAATCTCATCGCGCTGTTCCTCGGTGATGCCCTTGATCCTCAGCGCATACACGTGGTACGATGTCTCCCGTCCGTCTTGGCATACCGCCGGAGTGATGGCCCATGGTTCCTTGCTGAACGCCTCGTTATAGGCGGTAAAGATGCGTTTGCGCTCTGCCAGCAGTTTGTCATACTGCCGTATCTCCGCCAGTCCGATGGCGGCGTTCACATCCGCCATATTCGCCTTCATGCCCATGCCCACAATGTCATAGCGCCAACCGCCGGCCTTGCTCTTCGTAAAGGCATCCTTCGTCTGACAGTTCAGCGCCATCATCCTCAGCTGCTGATACAGCTGCTGGTTGTCAAAGGGGGCAGGCATGTTCAGACAGATAGCACCGCCCTCCGCCGTCGTGATGTTCTTCACGGCGTGCAGCGAGAAGATGGCGATGTCGGTCTCCGTACCCGAGAATTTCCCGTAGTAGTGCGAGCCGATGGAGTGTGCCGAATCGTTGATCACGCAGATACGTCCCAGCTGTTCCATCACCTTCGAGGTGGGCTCAAACATCGCCTTGATTTCCGGTTCCCTTACCAGTGCCATGATGCCGTCGTAGTCGCAGGGATAGCCTGCTATGTCCACGGGTATGATGGCCTTGGTCTTCGGGGTGATGGCGCGTCGGATAGCCTCCACGCTGATATTCAGGTCCTCGCCGGAGTCCACCATCACGGGCTTCGCACCGGCCCACAACACGGCGAAGGCAGTGGCGCAATAGGTATAGGCGGGTATGATCACCTCGTCGCCGGGCTTCACGCCCAGCCAGCGCAGCATCATGATGGCGCCTGTGGTCCACGAGTTCACGCAGAGCGCGGCCTGCGTACCCGTCAGTTTCATAATCTCTTCCTGCAAGGCCGCCACCTTGGGGCCTGTGGTAATCCAGCCGGAGCGCAGCGAGTCGGTCACTTCCGCCACCACCTGGTCGTCAATATACGGGGGTGAAAAGGGTATCTTCATGCAAAAAACAATTCTTTAACGGGGCAAAGGTAAGAAAAATAAGTGAAAAAACATCACTTTCTGTGACATAATTATATGTTCTTCGATTATTTTTATGTATATTTGCACCCACATTATCAATATGAAGATAGGATACGACGCGAAGCGGATTGTGCGGAATGGCACGGGACTGGGCAATTACGGACGAACATTGGTGAATGATATTGCCCAGTATGATGCGCAGTTGGACCTGCGGCTCTATGCTCCAGACAAGGGGCGCGACGAGTTGCGGGGACAGATTGTGGCTCAGGAGAATGTATCATTCTGCTATCCTCAGGAGTCATTTCTGCCCTTCTATAAAGCATGGTGGCGAACCTTTAGGTTGACAAAGGACCTGCAACGGGACCAGATACAGATCTATCACGGATTGAGTGGCGAGCTGCCATTCGGCATCAGCAAGACAAATATCCGCAGCGTGGTGACCATCCACGACCTGATCTTCCTGCGCCATCCGGAATACTACCATTGGATAGACGCGAAGATCTATACCTGGAAATTTCTGCAGACCATCAAGGAGGCCGACCATATTATCGCCATCAGCGAATGTACGAAGCGGGATATCATGGAGTTTGGCGAAGTGGATGGCAGTCAGATAAGCGTGATTTATCAGAGCTGCGCTCCGAGGTTTTCGAAGGAAGAAGTAAGAGGGAAGAAGGAAAATGGAAGATATATCCTCAGCGTTGGTTCGATTGAGGAAAGAAAGAATATTCTCTTGGCGGTGAAGGCGCTGCCGTATTTGCCGGAGGATTTACAACTGGTGATTGTAGGAAGGCACACGAAATATACCGATGTGGTGCAGGACTATATGCAGAGGCATGGCCTGACACAGCGGGTGAAGATTCTGCATGGGGTGAAAAACGAGGAGCTGCCAGATCTTTATGCAGGGGCTGAGGCATTTGTCTATCCCTCGATATATGAAGGCTTTGGCATCCCTATCATCGAAGCCATCAGTACGGGATTACCCGTGGTGGCCTGCACAGGATCATGTCTGGAAGAAGCAGGAGGCCCGGACAATCTCTATGTTGCACCTGATGATGCCGAGGGTATGGCAGCTGCCATCCGACAGGTACTCAGAGGGGCTGAGGGACGCGAAGAACGTATCCTGCGCAGTCAGGCATATATCCGCAGGTTCGAAGGACAGAACGTCGCTCAACAGGTAATCGACCTCTATCACCAACTGCTATTTTAGTGAATAGTGAAAAGTGAATAGTGAATAATCTTGGGAGTTAGAGTTTGTATCTAAGTTGGAGGTCGAGGTCCGACTGCGAGGAGCCGTTGATCTGTTGGTAGCTGGTGCCTATCACAGAACGGTCGAAATAGTTGGTAATGCCGAATTTCGCAGTAAGGATCAAACATCGACTTATTTCTGCCCTCGCCATCAGCCAATAACGGATACCTTCGCCACTATATTGGCTGAAGCCGTAGTTATAAAGCGGTCCTGACTCATAGAGATAGACACGGCTGTCGTAGCTGTCGGTATGGAAATAGCCCAAACCTCCGCTGAGCTTCAGCCAACGATGGTTATAGCCCAGCGACTGACTCACCATCCATCCCCGATCCTGTCCTCGGAAAGCAATCTGACAATAGTCCACTTGTGTGCGGCTGGTAAAAAGGCCGTCATAGGTCAGGCTCAGGCGTCCTCGATGCTCGGTTCTTGATTGTAGGGCGGACTTATCTTCATTGTCCCGCTGACGGAATTTCAGGCGATAGCGGGCATCCATGGTCCAATGATTGCAAAGATAGGATACCTGCAGCATATTGTCGAACGAATGCGACGACTGAGAAATCTGATATTTGGCCCAAGGGAAATAGGCATAGTCGCTATAAGCCATCACCTTCCATCGGGGTGACGGTTGCCAGTTGACACCCAGATAGACGCCACTCTCATTCTGCACCGAGCCTCCGTCGCTGAAACTATTGGCATAGAGCGAGGTATAGCGGAAGGAATAGAAACGATAGAGGGCCATCAGCGAGACCTCGCTGCCACATTGCAGGCTCAGACTGTTGATAGTAGCCAAGGCGCCATTCTTATTCATCGCTGTCTCACCATTGAAGGCAAAACGGTGATGGACATAGCCATAGTCGGCACTGAAGTTCAGGAAGTCCGTTCCCTGGGCGGCATGCTGACGGTAAAGCACAGAGGTCTTGGGTTTCAGTTCTCGATTCAGATGGGTGGCAATCGCATTCAGACCTGCATGGAGGCCGTGTTGCTGATAGCGGATATTCCCTCCGAAGGTGGTGTTTTGGAGGTTGTCTTTCTTTTCTAGTTCAGTTTCCGTGCGATGATAGCCCGAAGTAACAATGGTGGTAGCGGTGCCATCCTTATTGAGAGTGGCATCCATCGGTCGATACGACAGGAAGCCCGTTGCCGAGAGACCTTTCGCAATCGTCAATGTGGCTCCTACGCCTTGCAGATAGTCGGCTGCGCTACGAGAGGAATGAGCACGCAGGGTGGTGGTGGAGCGGCCTAAATTCTGCAACGATGACAACTTACCCATCGCAAAGCCATTATTGGCAATCAGGCCCATTCCCATCGATACGCGGTATTTTCCCAACACTAATGACTCCAGGCGTCCCAAATGTTTCAACTGTAGATAATAGGAATAATAGTCATATCCCCAGCGGTTCTTATTCGCAAAGAACGGTTCTCCGGCATCCTGCGCCCCTACAAGTCCTGCCTTCACCTGATCACCATACGAAAACTGGTATTTCAGCCAATGACGATAAGGCCAGCCTTTATAGACTTCGTTGTCGCCTCTTCGTTCATAGAAAGGGATTTTTGTCGTCGCCATCAGTTCATGCCGGCCATATTGCGTGATGGTTTTCAGACTGGGGAAAGCCCGTTGCTGCTCGCCATCATCAATCTCGACGAAATAAGTTAATAA
>Ga0310786_10006208_pt1 | contig 15986 bp, 21 predicted proteins | sample AusTroGonzalo_MG_FD_203881 | JGI IMG/M metagenome (GOLD analysis project Ga0310786, IMG submission 203881) | Bovine rumen microbial communities from tropical cattle in Woodstock, Queensland, Australia - Gonzalo_03 (v2) (version 2) | ecosystem: Host-associated > Mammals > Digestive system >... | reverse complement strand
TCGCCGGCCTCTTCAAAATTTCTCCGGCGGAATTTTTCCATGATATTTTCAACTTTTACTTTAGTAATATGGGGAGGAAATAAGAGGGCTACAGGGAGCCTACTATGCTATTCCTGTCATTCACTCCTTTCTTCAGGAGTATTCATAGTATTTCCTCTTCATATTACTAGGGTAAAAGTATACCCAAAGTAATAGAAAGGAGGATGCAAGTATGGGTAAGAGGATAGTATTGGAAGCAAAAACCCCTGAAAGTCTACCAAGACCTGCCCTGGATCCAGAGAATCGGGTTCAACAACTAGGTAATCTTGCCATGAATCTTGCAGAACAACAGTTACTTGATGGGACAGCTTCCTCTCAAGTAATAACATATTTTTTAAAAGCCACTTCAGAGCAAAATAAGCTTGAAATGGAACGACTCAGAAACGAGAATGAAAAATTAAAAGCCCAGACAGAAACCCTTCAGTCAGCAAAGCGTATCGAAGAACTTTATGTTGCTGCTATGGATGTATTTAAGGGTTATCAGGGATATTCTAGTGAGGAAGGAGAACAGAACAATGATTATTCTTAACAAGTATCACGGTGCCGACTATACCACCGATAAATTAATTATAGCAGACGACATGTATGCAGATACCAAAGCAGAATTGGAAGAAGCTGATATTTCCGATCCTGAAGACATCATCGGTCTTCCTGAAGGCTATTCATTAACTGCAGACAGTAAAGCTCATACTCCAGATGGTGATATTGCTATCCTGGATTCAGAGAATACCTGGCATTGGGTAGGAGAAGAAGAGTAGGAGGTATTACTATGCAAAGTATAGATAATGTCCTCAAGTTAAGAAAAGGTTTAAAACCAGATGATCCAAATCCGGATATCTTTGATATTCTTTGGGCAAAAAAGTTATCAGGAGCTGCTAAAGATTACACAGTCACCGGTAACCCTTTGTCATTCCTTACGAAGAAAGCGCAGACCGCCAAATCCACGAAGGTTACTTTGGAACCAGTGCAAGATTTACATGGCTATGACAATCCATGGCCTGCTGGTGGTGGAAAGAATAAGTTTGATATTGAAAAGCTTGGTGTATCACCCATTACTGTTTCTAATGGAGTTGCAACTGGAACGAGTGGAAATTTTAATTCAGTGTTTGGGCCGAATGCAAGTCCCATTTATACTAATAATTCTTCTGATAGAATTTCGATTTCATTAATGGCAAAAACTGATGGAAACCAATCAACTTCTGGTAATGGAATAATTATTGTATTTGAATATACAGACGAAACAAGTGCTACAGCTATTTCAATACCAAATAATACATCTGCATACACTAGATTTACAGCCACATCGAACGCAAGTAAGACATTGAAGGATATACATATTGGGTATTCTGCAAGTGGTCAAAATATTTGGTATATTAAAGAAATGCAGATAGAACTCAGTAACCAATCCACATCCTATGCTCCCTACTCCAACATCTGCCCCATCAGCGGCAGGACAAGTGTATCCTTGTACGGGTGCGGAAAAAATCAGTTTGATTATGATGAGTCAAAAGTAACGGTTTGTGAAACATCGACAGGAACAATTCGTTCCTACCATCCTACAGGAATTACTAATTGCACCATAACATTCTCTGCTCATTTGATTGATAGTAGTAGCGTTACAAACACATTTATCAATGTCGGAAAATTAGTTAACGGTAAATTAAATGTAATTAGTACATTTCTGTCAACAAATGGTGATATTACAAATAGAACCGTGACCTTTGCAGAAGGCGAAGAAGCCGTACTTATGAGTGCGAGTAGTGAAGCAAGTGGAATAACATTAAATTTACCAAAATACAATATTCAACTTGAACAAGGTACCACAGCCACTACCTACGAACCATACACAGAATCTAATGAAATCACCATTTCATTTCCTGCGTTGGGGAAGAATCTTGTAAATGTGCAAGATGTAAGTGGAATTACTACGCAAACAACTATTGCAGAGAATCTTGCTTTTTCAGCGGGAACTTATACATTATCAGCGTACTGTTCTAATAGTGGGTCAAATGAAGTTGGCTTAAGATTACTTACGCAAACTGGAAGCACTACTATTGTAACAACAACCACTACTGGGTCGTCATCTCCATCATTGATTAGCGGAACTTTTACATTGTCAGAAGATGTAATATGCAGATTGGTTGTTAGAGGAACGGCATCCGGGTATAACGCTACAGTTACTAAAGTTCAAATCGAATCTGGCTCCTCAGCAACCACCTACGAGCCGTACACAAAAACTTGCTACGGCGGCACTTTGGATGTGGAAACGGGCGTGCTGACGGTGGATAAGACAATATTGAATATTGGCATTTTGTCATGGGAATATCGCACAGATACAACAGAACCAATTTTCCAGGCAAATATTACTCCAAGAAATAAACCTACTTGGAGTGGCAATATGACAGCAAATGCTATTTCGTCCATGTATCCTATAACAACATCAAACAATGTAAGTAAAAATGGATATGATAAAACTTTTGCAATATCAGCAGACGGAAATCGTATATATGTTCAAAACTTAGATTATTCAGATGCAACAGTTTTTAGAGCTGCAATGTCTGGTGTTCAAATTTGCTATGAATTAAATACTCCCACCACCATACAACTCACTCCTCAGGAAGTAAACCTTATCAAAGGACAGAACAACCTTTGGACGGACGGAGATGAGATTGAGTTGACGTATAAGGCATAGGTTAAAGTGTTTTGTGTGTGAAAGTGTGGTGATGCCTAAATGTATCCAGACGGAAATCCTACTTTAATGTGACCATGCCCTCAAATAGAGGGCAAATAAGTTAAAGTGTTCTTAAGGAGGAAATGAATGATTGAAAAAATAATTATCTTGATTTTCTGTCATGTGTTAGGTGACTATGTATTACAAATTGATTTTCTTGCAAAAACAAAAGGCAATAATTGGTATCATCTTATAGTACACTGTTTCTTGTATGTATTTCCGTTTTTTGTCTATTTTGGCATTGATTGGAGATTGATATTGTTGTTCTGCACTCATGTTATAATAGACGCTCTAAAGGCAAGATACAAAAAGATAAACTATGTGACAGACCAAATTTTGCATTATCTAATTGCAAGCATTTATCTATTATGAGTTAAAGTGTTCTTTAATGAAGTAACTTAAAGTAACATTGTGGTGTATGCCCATGCTGAATAGCAGCGATAGTTGTCAGAACATCGATCAACCTGACAGAGAAAAGGCGGCATATATTTACTGAGCGTGAGGGGGACTCAGTAACTTAAAGTGTTCTATAAAAAAATAAGAAAGAAGGAGACTTAATCTTTTATGACAAAATTCGAGCCTGAATTATGCGACTCTTTGCCTGAAGAATTCACAAGACTAGATGACGCCACATACATTCAGCGTACGGACATTCACTATATCGAGTATCATTCCCTGGATGGTACCGATAGCTTTAAAGGTTACGAATGTCTGTCAAGAGTAATCACAAAAGACGAATACAACAAAATCACAGGAGGTATTTCAAAATGATTAAAATCATAGACATTATTAACGAAGAATTTGTTACTGGTAACGAGATCCTTGCAGTACTTTTTGCAGATACCAAAGCTGAAGTAGGCACTTCTTCTATCTCAAATCTTCCAGCAGGAAAACATTTAGCAGCAGGATCCAAGATCAAAGTAGCAGATGGCACTAGAGGATCTCTTAAGAGTGACGGAACCTGGCAATGGGAAACCGCAGGCGGAAATGCAAATGAACTTCCAGATGTTGATGAAACTGATAATGGAAAAGTTTTATCAGTTGTTGATGGTCAGTGGGATAAATCCCCTTCACAGATGGAACTTCCTTCCGTAACATCTGAAGACGAAGGAGATGTTCTTACTGTAAACTCTTCAGGTGTATGGGCTAAAGGAGAAATTCCTTCACAACTTCCTTCCGTAACTTCCGAGGATGAAGGAGATGTTCTTACGGTAAACTCTTCAGGGGCATGGGCCAAAGGAGAAATTCCCTCTCAGCTTCCGGCAGTAACTTCTGAAGATGTTGGTAAGGTTCTCACCGTTGACTCCGATGGTAATTGGGTAGCTGTTCTTCCTACCACCTAAGTAATCTCAAACAATAGGTTTCTCTCTTAAGGAGCCCTGAGAGTGTAATAGTCTCCAACCCCCTCACCAACGCATGGGTAGTTCCTCCTTCATCCAAAGAACTATAAGCATGCATTTAAAAACTTCCTATAGTCTTCTTAAAAATACAAAAGAAAGGAGATGAAAATTCAAAATGAGTACTAGAGATACTCAAATGAATCAGTATCTTACTGTAATTAGTCAGGCCGTTCATGGTAGAGATATGAGATCTGCACTTCATGATGCTATTGAGAAAGCATACAATGATTCCTACAGATGGTATGATAGTACCCTCGGAAATGCTAACCAGGCACTTCAGAAATCTACGCAGGCTCTAGATATTGCAAGTTCTATGGGATCGACAATTGATGAGATTGAAGATATGGCAAGTGAACTTGATGAAAAGTATGACGAAACAGCAGCCAGAATTGACAATATTATTGCTCATAACAATGATACAGAAGGTAATACAGAGCTGATTGATATCAGAACCACTTATCAGGGTTATACTTCTACTTCAGCGGGTAGTGCAGTTCGTCTTCAGGCAAGAGAGCTTAATAGTAGAATTAACACCCTTGTAAGAGAGCAAACAGCTACAACTGTAAATCTTAGAGCAGTTCCTTCATATGAAGAAATTTGGGAAAATAGTGATCCTACGACTTCTTTTGCTGGTCAGTCTCTTACCTTGTCGTCGGTAAGTGATGCAGATGAGAACTGTGAGATTATGATTATATATTTGCTTCAGCCGCTTCTTACTGTAAATGATACACCGGATATTAAAGCAGTCAGCATTCCTATGGCTCAACTTGCTTCTCCTGGGCAGTCTTCTTATGGTGTTATGAGAGCATTTAAGGTTGGAAGCAATGGAGTTGACTTCTGTGAGAGACAGATTGCTGTTTCTTTTGATTCCAGCGATTATTTGGAGATTGAGATTGGAGATTGTACGGTTTATGCTCCTGAAAATCCATTCTCTATTGATGACACAGATATGACAATTGCAGATCCTTCAGCAACTGCTTCTACTTCAAATGGATACCTTATTCCTTATAAGATTTATGCAATTTCATTTGGATTTGTTGGATCTATGCAGGTATCTAAGGACCAGGAAATTATTGATGCAAGGACTGGTATTGACGGTACCGTATACGAATCATTAGGCGAAGCAATTCGTAGTCAGATTTCCGCTTATACGGCAAGTGGCATTATTGAAGCACTTAATGATGATTATTAATAGGAGGTGATATTTATGAGTGAAAATCAAAATGAAACGCCTACCATAGATGAAGCTGTTAGACAAACAAGACTTTTAATAGGTCAGATGGCTAATGCTATAAAAAATGTAACAGGATCTTCTTCTGATATAAATGGACAAGATATTCCAAATGAAATTCGAGGAATTTTAAATCAATCACCGGTTACTAAGACTTATTACGATGTAAATCATTATTTAAGTGACATCGGAACTATTTTAAAAAGAGGATATTCTAGAACAATTAATGCACAGGATTTTCCTCAAGAAATTTTAAATCTTGATGATGCCAACTTGATGTATACTGATTTACTTCAGTGGAATAAAATTGATTCTACGATTTTGTCACTTCAAGATTTTAAAACATTCTATAATAAAGCAAATGACGCATACGGAGCCGGTAATTGGAGTTTATATGCTACTTATGCAACACGTTATGGGTATTCATCTGATGGTATTAGCATAGGTGCTGTTCCTTCAACAGTTACAATGGTATACGGAGAAAATGGCTATAATCAAGGAACATTTGATGGTCATGGAAATGATTGGTATCCATCAGGTGCCCCAAATGTTAATTATGAATGTGTATCCATGTACAAAAACCGTTGGAATGCTTCTACTTGGTCTGTATGGTTAAACAAAGATGATACCTATATAGGTAGTGACAATTATTTTCAAGGCTATGGTTATGGATGGGATAAATATTCCATATTACGTTAATCACAAGACCCATCATTCAGTAACATGGACGGTGGGTCTTTGTTTTTGTCAAACGACTAATCTTTTAAACTAGCAAAGGAGATGACAAAAATGGCTTACAGTTATTACAACCCAAATCCCGTAGGTCAGTTTGTAGAGGATTGTGTTCCTAGAGCACTTTCTAAAGCTTTAAACACTGACTGGGAAACAGCAAAAGTTCTTATATCAAATGCCTCATTTAAGATGGCTGACATGGAACACAGCAATCGAGTGTGGGGCGCAGTATTACGTCAAAATGGATTTTATAGGGAGATTATTCCTAATGAATGTCCAGACTGTTACACCATAGAAGACTTCTGTAACGATCACCAGAAAGGTATATTTGTTCTCTTTACAGATGGTCATGTCGCAACAGTTGTAGATGGTGTACTTTACGACGCTTGGGATTCAAGCAATGAAGTTCCACAATATTATTGGTACAGAAAGGAAAAAGACAGCAATGGAAAACATGACAACTCAAGGTAATCCCTATGCACCACAAATGATGGGTCAACAGCAATTTGTTCCTCAACCGTTTTATAGAAATAATCCGGTTCAAGCACAACAACCACAAACCCCACCTTATTTTCCTAAGATTTGTGACTTTGTGCAAGGAGATATCGGAGCAACGATCTTTGCAATTAACTTCTGTAATCAGGAAGCAACATTAATTGATGCTGATGATCCTAATATTATCTATCGGAAATCCAGAGATGCAAGTGGTAAAATGTCTCCAGTTACGAAATACCACCTCGTACCCTTTGAAGATAAAAAGGAAGAAGTCGATCTTTCTGGATTTGTAAAATCAGATGAAATTTTAGATCTCATTTCTGATACGGTAAAGGAAACCGTCAAAATGGAATTGGATAAGAGACTTTCAGAGATCTCTTTCAAGCCAACTTCCAAAGAAGGGAAGTGATCTAAATGATTCCAATTATGCAGATTATACAGACAGTTCGACAGATCAAACAAAACCCAGCAATGGCTAGTCAGTTTCTCTATCAAAAGGGAATCATTTCACAGCAACAGTATCAGGAAATGCAGCAACAAGGAATTGATGCAAATCCTGAAGCAATCGGACAATACATGATGAGTCATGGAATGATGGATCCTAATCAAGCTCAGCAAGCTGTAAATCAGTATGCTGTTCCGATCCAAAATTCTATGAAGCAGAACTAATCTATGGTACTTGTAGTCTTAAAGCGCGCGAAGACTATTTAAGTATAAATTACTAGTTGAAAGGACGGAAAAGAAATGACAGCAGAAGGTAACAACATGGTAATGCCCGTATCTCCTATGTATGGTGGATATGGGAACGGCGGCGGATTTGGTGGTTGGGGATCTGATATTTGGATTATCCTGATCGTACTCATGCTATTCGGAGGCTTCGGTTTTGGTGGCTTTGGCGGAATGGGTATGATGGGTATGGGCGGCTTTATGGGTGGTTATGACTTCCCTTGGCTGCTTGCATCTAATGCAAATAATCAGAACGCAACTCAGAGAGGGTTTGATAACCTTGCAACGAGCAATGCTATCAGCGCTCTTCAGTCTACGGTTAGCAATGGTTTCTCTGATGTTCAGCTCGGTATTGCTGGAATCAATCAGAACATTTGTCAGACCGGTAATGCAATTGTCGGGGCTGTAAATAACGGCTTCTCGCAGGCAGAGATTGCAGCAAATGGTCGACAGATGGCTAATATGCAGCAGATCTTTGGCATTCAGAATCAGCTTTGCCAGGCTAGCGCTGATAACAGACTTGCTACGGCAAACCTTGGTTCCGATATTGCTAGAGAAGCTTGCGCTACTAGAACTAGCGATACTCAGAATACTCAGCTTATCTTGAATGCAATTAATGATGGCTTCAGAGCAATGAGTGATCAGAGATTCCAGGATAAGATCGATGCTAAGAATGATGAAATTGCTCAGCTTCGTCAGGAGAATCTCTATGCTCGTGGTCAGGCGTCTCAGATCTCTCAGGATTCCAGGATTGTAGATGGTATCTATGACAGACTTAGAAATTGTCCTGTAGGTACGACTCCTGTATATGGCAATCAGCCTATCTTTACTTGCCCTCAGACTTATAACACTTGCGGTTGCGGATGCAATGGCGGTTTCTAAGTAGGAGGTGAAGATAATGGCTGCTGAATACAGTGCAAATGCTGCTCAGGATATTCCTGCTAATGGCAGTGCTATTTTCACCGAATCTCCAGTTCCTTGCAGACAAGGTCTCATCTATCACAGAGATGGATCTGGTTTGTTTAGGCTTGTAAATAGGTTCTTTCGTCAGAACATTTTACAGTGCTGGAGAAGAAATACGAACTATGAAGTAACTTTTCATGCTAATATCGCTATCCCTACCGGAGGAACTGTTGAAGAAATTCAGGTTGCTCTGGCTATCGATGGCGAGATTGATCCTTCTAGCATTATGTCCTTTACCCCAGCAGCTGTTGAGGTATTTGGTAATGTTGGTGCTGATATTATTGTTACGGTACCGTTTGTGTGCGGTTGTTCGACGGTATCTGTACGAAACTTAAGTCAGCAAACGATTACTATGGCAAATGCGAACATTACTTTTGAGTAAAGGGGGATTAAGACAATGCATGACATGTATGAATTAAATGAATTGAAAGAGCGTGTGCTTGAAGAACTCATTGAGTTCGGAAGGAGAGGAACTTTTAGTAAGAGCGAACTTCCTACGATCAAGGACCTTGCCGAAACTGGTAAAGATCTGTGTAAGATTATTGCTATGTGCGAGGAAAAGACTGGCTATAGTTATGGCGGCAGAGACGGTTATTCAAACAGAAGATATAGCATGACTTCTACTCCGGATTACTACAATCCTCCATACTCTATGGCGAGACGTCGTGATAGCATGGGAAGATACTCTTCTGATAACGATTGGATGATCGAAACTCTGGAAGAACTCAAAGAGAAAGCTCCGAATGACCATATGCGTAAGGAATTCGATGAGTTTATTATGCGTATGGAAAGAAATAAGTAGTTAGGTCATGTTCTTTTCAAATAATCTCATTAAAAACTAAATAAGGAAAATGGGGACGATCCGAGGAAGAAATGCCATGATAGGGCTATCAGAATACTTATGGGTTCGGGTCAAGGTAGACTGTTCGAAAATGAAAGAGGGCTTGGTCTGCCAAAAATTCAAAATGGAGGTAACGGCTATGTCAATGATTGAAACTGATTCTCAAAATTATACGGCCATAGCTGATGCTATCCGTACAATGAACGGTAGTCAGGATACATACTATCCAAATGAGATGGCTACAGCTATAAGAGCAATACCACAAGAAACATATGATGTGTTTGCTCCCATTATTTATTCTCTTGATGAAAGAGAGGTAGGTGTATGGAAAGATGGAAAACCACTTTATCAAAAGACAATATTTTTGTCATCAAGCATAACACTTAATCAATATTCGTGGACAGATATTTATGACGCTTCTTCATTAAATATTGAAAATCTTATAGATATTAAGCCATATGCGTATGGGAAAGTTAATCCGTTTGGTTTGTATTTGACAGAATTAAATTCCTCAAATCACATAAGGATTATGTGTGTTCAAAACTGGGTAATAAGCGGATTCACCATCCAATACACCAAAACCACAGATACAGCAGGTTCTGGTCAATGGACTCCTTCCGGCGTTCCAGCTGTTCATTATGACGGAACTGAGAAGATTATTGGAACATGGTTTGGGGAGACTTTGTATCAGAAGACAGTACATATAAACAGTTTGCCTAGCACTCCAGATACAGGAACGACATACCCTCATAATATATCAAACATTAATAATGTTATAGATTATCAAGCAGTAGCAAGATGGCCAAGTGGTGAAATCTCGCATTTAAATCATTTAGCAGTTCCAAATACCACAGCTGCATCAAGATCAAACATATCTGTTACTGTAAATAAAACAAATATTACATTTACAACAGGGCTTGATAGAAGTTCTATGTCGGCAGATGTCACTATTCAATACACCAAAACCACATAAAGGAGGCAAGACATATGAAATCTTACTCCGAACTTATTCAGATCCCTACAATTGAAGAGAGATTTGAATACCTATGTTTACCAGGACTAGTTGGACAGAACACATTTGGTGGTTATAGGTATTTGAATCAAGATTTTTATAGATCTAGAGAATGGCAGCAGTTTCGTAACCAAATTATTGTAAGAGATAATGGTTGTGATATGGCCTATCCAGGTGAGGAAATTGGTGGAATTATTATTATTCATCACATTAATCCTATGGTTCCCGATGATATTATTAGGCATAGTTCTATAATATTTGATCCTGAGAATGTGGTTTGTGTTTCAGAACTTACGCATAAGCTTATTCACTATGGAAACAAAGAAGACTATATGAAAGCAACACAATTTGTTCCAAGATCACCAAATGATACCTGTCCATGGAAAAGATAAGGAGGATTTATTATGGCAGAACTTAGTGTACTTAATACTATTAAAACTATGATTGGTCCTTCTGCTCTTTATGAAGGATTTAATACTGATATCATGATTCATATTAATTCAGTATTTGCATATCTTGCTCAGATGGGAGTAGTTCCTGATGGAACTAAGATTGCAGATGAAAACACAACTTGGAGCTCTGTAGTTCCGAATTTAAATATGCTTGAAGAGATCAAGTCTTATATTTACTTTAAAGTAAGGCTTATGTTTGATCCACCTGCAAATGCTACCATTGTAAATGCATGGCAGGAAGAAATCAAACAACTGGAATTTCGTATGTTTATTACATGCGATGAAATGCTTGGCTCCGGTGCCGATTAAGAGTCAGCCCCTCCTAATTCGGTAAACCGTATCCATATTATTTTACCTCTGGGCATCAGCTCTTCATCGGGTTGGTGCCTATTTCAAAAGAAAGGAGAAAATTCAAAATGGCATTAAGTAATACAGCGGTGCCGAAATACTATGGTATGTTTCGAGATGCCGTTTTGAGAGGAGAGATCCCTGTCAATGAAAAAATCTCCCTACAAATGAATCGAATTGACCAAAAAATTGCAAATCCTAACTTTTACTATGACGGCGACGTAGTAGAAGGATGGATCAAATATTGTGAGGGAGAACTAACCCTGACTGACGGTTCAGACCTTGTACTTCTCGATTCTTTTAAGTTGTGGGGAGAGGATCTTTTCGGTTGGTACTATTTCGAGACAAGGAGTGTTTGGGTTCCATATGATTATAATACTGGTATTCCAGCACACTATGAAAATCGAAAAATAAAAAAGAGACTTACCAATAAACAGTATTTAATTGTAGGAAGAGGTGCTGCTAAGAGTCTTTATGATACCTGTGTGCAAAGTTATGTACAAAATATTGACACAAGCACCACTCAGCAAATCACAACAGCTCCTACAATGAAACAAGCTGATGAAGTTTTAACACCGATTGTGACTGCTATGAATAGAGCAAAAGGACCTCTCTTTAAGTTCCTTACAGAAGGATCACTTCAAAATACAACTGGTAATAAGTTAAATCGTCAGAAACTTGCTTCTACTAAGAAAGGTATTCAGAATTTCTTAACAAATTCTATTATTGAGATTAGACCCATGAGTATTGATAAACTTCAAGGTCTTCGTGTAAAAGTTGCTACTGTTGATGAGTGGCTTTCGGGTGACATTAGAGAAGATGTTATAGGTGCAATTGAGCAAGGTGCTTCTAAGATTCCAGATTATATTATAGTTGCCACTTCTTCGGAAGGAACTGTAAGAAATGGTCCTGGAGATACTATCAAGATGGAACTTGAAGACATATTAAAAGGAAATTATTACAATCCTCATGTAAGTATCTTCTGGTATTGTCTTGATAGTGTAGATGAAGTTTCTAATCCTGCTATGTGGGTGAAGGCTAATCCAAATATTGGTCTCACCGTAAGCTATGAAACTTATCAGCTTGATGTTGAAAGAGCTGAGAAAGCGCCTTCTACTAGAAATGATATTTTAGCTAAAAGATTTGGTATTCCTTGTGAGGGTTATACCTATTACTTTACTTATGATGAGACACTTCCCCATAAGAAAAGAGAGTTCTGGGGTATGCCGTGTGCACTTGGTGCAGATCTTTCACAAGGAGATGACTTCTGTGCATTTACGTTTCTATTTCCTCTTAAAGATGGTAGTTATGGAGTTAAGACAAGAGCTTATATTACAGAACTATCTCTTGGTAAGTTATCAGGTTCTCTTAGACTTGAATATGAGAATTTTATTAGAGAAGGTAGTTTAATTATTATGCCTGGAACTGTTCTTGATATGCTTCAGGTATATGATGATTTGGATGAATATATTGTAAGGTGCGAGTATGCTGTTACTGCTTTTGGATATGACCCTTATAATGCTAAGGATTTTATTGAAAGATGGTGCACAGAAAATGGACCTTATGGTGTAGAGAAAGTTATTCAAGGTAAGAGAACAGAATCTGTTCCTTTAGGAGAACTTAAGATCTTAGCAAGTGAAAGAATGCTTCTCTTTGATGAGGAACTTATGAAATTCTGTATGGGAAACTGTACTGCAATTGTGGATGTAAATGGTAATAAAATGATTGCCAAAAAGAAATATGAGCATAAAATAGACTGTGTTGCAGCTATGATGGACGCTTATATTGCTTACAAATTACACAAAGATGACTTTATGTAAAAGGAGGAGAAGAGATGTGGCATTATAATTTTGACTATCTGTGTCATGGAATGAATGGGTATAAATATATTGACAAGTACAGAGGTAAGAATGGTAAATGGAATTATGTATATGAAGGTCAAAAAGCTAGGGAAAGAGGTATAGCTAAATCTAAGCAAACGACTAGAAATATGATCTTAAGACAATTATCAGAAGAGGGTATTAAAAATCCGATTACAGGTCCTGCAAAATATTATGATTATTTAAGAACTGGAAAAGTTCCTGAAAGTAAATCATCAAAAACCACTGCAAAACAAATTTCTACAAGAAAAAGTGAAATCAGACAGAAGGTAGATGCTAGCATTGATCAGAAAGCTAGAGAACGTGAAATAGCTGAAGGAAAAGCAGCTGCAAAGGATTACCGTCAGTCTAAGGTTACAGCTAATGATGTTCAGAGAGAAAGAGAACGTGCAATTAAAGAAGGCATGAGTTCAAATAGGCAGTGGAATAGAGATGCTATTAGTAAAGGATCCAGTGTTGAAGCTGCTCAGAAGGCTAGAGAACGTGGTATAGCTGAAGGAAAAAAATCTGCTAAAAAGTATTCTACTAGTGTCGGAGCTAAGAAGAATGCAGAACTTGTTAAGATCCTTGGTGATATGATTAATGGAACTAAAAGCGATATTAAAAAGAATGTTCATGCTAATTTCAAAACGAATGAAGCACAAAGAGGAAGAGCTGAAGATATTAATAAGTCTGTTGAAGCTGCTAGAGAAGCACAGCGTAAGAAAGAAAATAGCTTAGGCGCTAGAATTAAGAAAAATGTTGATAGCGATATTGCCACTGCTATAGCATTAAATAAGTCCAAAGCAAAATCTCAAAAGGAAATGCTTAAGGATAATGCTAAAGAGATTGTTGATAATAAATATCCAGCTCGTATGTCCAAAGAAGAGAAAGCTGCTAAACAGCAGGAAAGAGAGCATTCCAGAACAACTGCAGCTATTGATGCTCAGAATGCTAGACAGAGAGCTATTGAAGCTTCTCAGGCTCGTCAGAGACAAGCAGAGGCTGCTAAACAGCAAGAAGCTGAAAGAAAGCAAGCTGGTAACAGATCTGTAGAAAGAGCTCAAAACGCTAGAGAAGCTGCTATCGCAAAGTCGGTTCAGACTACTAAAGAAACAAATCAGGCTAAACAGGTAGCTAATGCTGCTAAACAGCAGGAAGAAGAACGTAGGATTGCTGGTGCACGTAGTTATAAAACAGGAAATAATAAAAATGTCGAAGAAGCTCAAATCATTAGAGATAATCAAATAAGAAGATCTACTCAAGCTGTTAAAGAAAAACGTATAGAAGATGCAGTTGATGAAGCATTAGATATGATAAAGTCTACTAAATCTGATTTTGCAACTATAGGTTCATACGTTTATGATAGTACTCTTAAAAATTTTACAAAAAATGAACAGGAAAATATAGTTCTAAAAACATATGAAAAGATGTTGGCAGATCCAGAGATAAAAGATGGACAAATATCCAGGGCTAGAGAATGGATTTTAACTCACTATGGAAATATTCTTCAATTAACTAAAACTAGAAATATTAAAACGAAGTAATAAGGAGGTAACCACTATGTGGCAGTATAACTATGATTACCTCTCTCATAAACTTTATTTTGTTAGAGAACCTAAAAAAGATCATAAATATATAGATAAAGTATTTAAAAATGGTAAATGGAATTATATTTATGATACTGGAAAAGGTATGAAAAAAAGTTTAAAAAAAATAACTAAAAATATTAAATCAAATATATCAAATATTAAATCTCAGCCTCAATCTCAACCAGTTGAAACTAAAAAAAGTTTAAAAGATGTATACACCTCTTTCAAAGAAAATATGAAAGAAGGTATAAAAAATGATATTAAATCAGCAGATGAAGAGGCAAGAGAATTTAGAGAAAAATACATTCAATGTATGGATGGTAAGCTTTCAAGAGAAGAATTTAAATCATATGCAGATGAATATGCTAAACATAGAGGTGAAGATGTATATAAATTTCAATCTTGGATGGCATATAATATTTGGCTTGCTAAACAAAATGGTACTAGATCTATTTTTGAAGATATATAGAAAGGAGGTAAATCATGTGGCAGTATAACTATTTATGTCATTCTAATGGTGCCTACCTTTCTCATCATGGTATCTTAGGACAGAAATGGGGTGTGAGACGTTATCAGTATGCTGATGGATCACTTACTCCAGCTGGTAGGCGAAGATATCGAGTGAACGAAAAAGGAGACTTAGTTAGAAAGACGAAATCAGAAATAGCTAATGATAAAAAGATTGCTAGGAAAGAATCTATTGAAAAAAAGCGTCAGGTTCGTTTAGAGCGAGAAAATGAGACTGAAGAAAAGAAAAAAGAAAGAATTGCTAAGTCTAGAGATCCTAAGAAAATTTATGATAATAAAGATTTGTTTGATTACAAAGAGCTTTTAGATCTTTATAACATCATGAATGTAGAGAAGAATATTAAAGGACTTATTCCTAAGAAAGTTTCTACTGGAGAAAAGTATGTAAAAGCTATGAAAGGTCTTCAGAATGCTCTTAATACTACAGGTGGAATGATTGAAGGTGGCACTAAAACATATAATGCTATTGCAAGAATTATTAATGCAAATGCAGGTGAGCAGGCGCTTCCGATTGTTGAAACTGGCGGAGGAAAGAAGAAAAAGAAGAAAAAAGAATCAAATGACGATGATGACGATTAAAAGGAGGAAAATTCAAAATGGGTAAATTTTCAGACAGGCTATCACATGCCTGGAATGCATTTATGAACAAAGACCCTACGTATTATCCTCCTATGTACATGTATGGCGGTAGTTCGACTTATCAAGATAGAATTGTGCTTACAAAAGGTAATGAACGATCTATTGTAAATGCAATCTATAACCGAATTTCACTCGATGTGGCAAGTAATACCTTTCAGCATGTACGAAATGATAATAATGGGCGATTTGTTGAAGTGATTGACGATGATATTAATAAGTGTTTGAATCTAGAAGCAAATCTCGATCAGACTGGAAGAAATTTCATTCAAGATATTGTACTTTCTATGCTTGACGAGGGATATGTTGCAGCTGTACCAACAGATGCTTCTATTGTTCCTAATGAGAATGGAAGCTACGATATTTATGAAATGAGAGTTGGTAAAATTGTAGAGTGGTAT
>Ga0310786_10006206_pt1 | contig 15989 bp, 14 predicted proteins | sample AusTroGonzalo_MG_FD_203881 | JGI IMG/M metagenome (GOLD analysis project Ga0310786, IMG submission 203881) | Bovine rumen microbial communities from tropical cattle in Woodstock, Queensland, Australia - Gonzalo_03 (v2) (version 2) | ecosystem: Host-associated > Mammals > Digestive system >... | reverse complement strand
ACTAACCCAGTGGCACCAACAAGAGCTATTTTCATTATTTTTTGACTATTTATAAAAAAGTTATCAACAATACTTGACTTTCGGCTGCAAATGTAGTATTTTTGCAGATATAAATTAGAAAACAAATACTATGAACGTAAAATCTTTGAAAACATTATTCGTAATGTTATTTTTTCTTGGAGCACCTTATGTCGCAATGAGCCAAACAGGCTCAGGGTTAGAACGTTACGACATTATCATCAGCGAAGTTATGGCCAAGCCTGCACCCACTATCGGGCTACCTGCTGTGGAATATGTGGAGTTGCACAACCGACTTCCCCACCCTGTTTTGCTGCAAAATTGGAAACTTTATGTCGGAAACACGGTCAAAAAGCTCCCCGACATCACCCTCGACAGCTGCGGTTACGCGGTAATCATCGCGCAGAAGTTCGAGGAGGATTTCCAACCCTTTTGCGAGCACATTTATACGCTCTCCTCATTGGCAATCACAGACGGAGGGCAGGCGTTAACGCTTTACAATCCGCAAGATGAGGTCATCCATCATATTTCATTCAAGAAAGAATGGCACTCGGAGAACATCAAGCAGGAGGGCGGTTGGTCGTTAGAGATGATAGACGAGAGCTGGCCGTGCGCCGGAAAGGGAAACTGGGATTCGTCAACCGATTCGCTGGGCGGGACTCCCGGGCGCGCCAACTCCATACGTAACACACTGTATGACAACACTCCACCGTCAGTCATCGGGGTCACTATGCACGACACGGTCACCTTGCGCATCCACTTTTCGAAACCGCTCAGTGACAAGGTGTTAGAGCAGGAAGGACTTATCAGGACAACACCGGCTTTGGACATTGTGCGTGTCACGGAAGTGCCACCCGTTTACAGTTCGTTGGATGTTCGGTTCGCCACACCACCACAAGGCAGCATCCCTTACCATCTTTTCGTGGAAGGTTTCCTCCCCGACTGCGGCGGGAACGCGTTTCCAGTCCGTATTGAGATGCCCTTCGGCATAACCGCGACGCCTCATTCCAACGATTTAGTAATCAACGAGATACTAACCAATCCTATGGACGAGCAAAGTGCGGACTACCTCGAAATCTTCAACCGCAGCTCGCACATCATCGATTTGAAGGAGGTGAAAATCGGATACGGTGGGGACACGATGCCGCAAAAAGCGGTCATCGCCGTTTCCAAAGGCTTTCAACTGCATCCAGGAGAATATATTGCCCTCTGTAAGCAGAAAGAAATCACGCTTCAACAATACATATGCAAGGATGAGAACCGTTTGATGGAATGCGATTCCCTACCCGACTTCGCCATCAGCAAAGGGATCATTCATCTGACAGACAGAAGTTTACGTCCCATTGACCGATTGGAATACAATGAGGAAATGCATTATTCCAAATTATTGAGCACCAAAGGGGTGAGTTTGGAACGTTTGTATGCGGACCGGCCCACACAAGACGAAAACAATTGGCGTTCAGCGGCGGAAAGTGCTGGTTTCGGAACACCCGGCTATCTCAACTCTCAGGCAGGAAACGCCGAGTCGGATGCGACTTTTGACGTTGTCCCCGAGGTCATTTCTCCGGACAATGACGGTTTCGAAGACTATACCGAAATTATCTGTACCCTTCCGGAAGATGAATACCGTGTAAACATCGTTGCATACAACAACCGAGGGCATTCTGTCAAACTATTGGCCAACAATGTTTTATGCGGAAGAGAGGCTGTTTTCAGATGGGATGGCACAGACGAGAACGGTAACCTCAACCCTGCCGGAATGTATGTGATACAAATCGAATGCTGGAATCTGCGCACGCATAAGACGCTACGCAAGCGCAAAGTTATCTCTATTTATCGATAGTAAACTGCAGCCCGTCGTAGCCTAAGGTGACGTGGGGCGGCAAGGTCTTTTCCACATCGGCGTACAAGCCCATGTGGTGGGAGGAGTGAGTCAGGAAGGCGCGCTGCGGGTTAACCTTTTCCACAAACTGCAACGCCTGCTCCAAATTAAAATGGGAGTAGTGTTTCTCATGGTGTAATGCATTCACCACCAGCACTTCCACACCTTCAAGGAGTGCCATTTCAGAATCCGCCACAAAACTGGCATCCGTAATATAGGCGAACTTCCCGATACGGTAGCCGAGAATGGGCAGCGTGAGGTGTCGCACTTGAATGGGTTGGATTTCAACATCCCGGACCCAAAAGCTCTCATGACGGATGGGATGAAGATGAAACGAAGGAGCGCCAGGATAAGGGTGTTCTTTGAAGGCATAGTCGAAATCCTTGCGAATGACATTCAGCACGCGCTGCATAGCATAGATATCCATGGGGGTCTGACGCCGGAAATAGATAGGGCGTATATCGTCGAGACCCGCCAGATGGTCTTTGTGCTCATGGGTGACAAGCACGGCATCGACATCTGTGATATGCTCGCGCAGAAGCTGTTGACGAAGATCCGGACCCGTATCGATGAGTAGCCGCACCCCATCTACTTCCACAAACGCGGATGTACGCAGACGTTTGTCACGCGGGTCAGTGGATTGACAGACATCGCAAGAACAACCCACAACCGGAACCCCTTGGGAGGTACCCGTACCTAAAAGCGTGATTTTCATCATACTCGGGGTGGATTTTGGTGACTTATAGCGTTACTATCGATATGTATCTTCTTCATTATCAACAATTCAACAAACCTGACATCAAGGTGCAAAGGTACAAAAAACTCATTGTTCTATGACTACGAATCTTTTCTGGCCCAAAGCCATCAACAATCCTCTGAAAATCAGGAAGAAGATGAAAGCGCACCAGATGGCGTGGTTGCCCCAGCGAGCGACCAAGGCATAATATACGATAAAGAATACCGCCGTGGCCACGAACATCACATTACGCATGGCGGTGGTGGCCGTCGCCCCGATGTAGATGCCGTCGTAGATAAAGGCTAAAAAGCCCGAGAACGGCAATAGATAGGTCCAGAACATGTATTGCAAGGAGGTTTGGATGACAGGTTCATCGCTGGAGAGGAGGCGCAACAGGGGTTCTCCTGCAAAGACGAACAACAGGGTGAAGAATACCGCAAGGCCGAAGCCCCAGTAGAAGAGGTAACGGATGGTCAAACGGAGACGGTTCTGGTCTCGGGCGCCCACATACTTGCCCACGAGCGACTCGCCCGCGTAAGCAAAGCCATCCATGACGTATGAGGTGAGCGTGAAGAGCTGCATCAACAGGGTATTGGCTGCCAGAACCATGTCACCAAAACGCGCGGTGACATATGGGATGAAGGTGAAGACTGCGATAAAACAGAGCGAACGAAGGAATATATCAGCGTTCACTTTGAAGAAACGCACCATTTTCCGCCATTTCAACGCGGCTTTCCAACGAATATCCTTCCATAAGTGTCCATAGCGGCGAATCCATATCGCAACCGCCAACAACAGGCCGCTGTATTGCGCCGCGACCGTACCCCATGCCACACCGGCAATGTCGGCGTGCAGGACATATACAAACAACAGACTGCACAGTATATTGACCACATTCATCAAAGTGGCAATCCACATCGGCGAGTTCGCATTCTGCATTCCCAAGAACCAGCCTTTGAACACAAAAATACTGATGGTGGCCGGTGCCGCCCAAACCCGAATGTAAAAGTAGGTCAGCATCAGGCCTATCGTTTCCGGAGAGCTGTCTATCAAGCGCTTACAGAGCCATCCTATGGGTCGTTGCAACAAGATGATGAGTACTGCCGAGGACAAAGCAATGGCGATGCCGCGCACCAAAACATTGAGATATTCGGTTTTGTCTTCCGCGCCGTACGCTTGCGCCGTCATGCCAGACGTGCCCGCGCGAAGGAAGCCAAAGTTCCAATAAATCAGGTTGAAAACCATCGTACCCAAGGCGATGGCCGCGATATAGGACGCATTCCCGATATGCCCCACAATCGCCACGTCCACCATCCCTAACAAGGGGACCGTGATATTGGTGATAATGCTCGGAAGAGATATGCGGAGAATTTCGCGATTCATCTATAGTGGTTATGGTTTATAGTTTAAGGTTTAAGGTTTAGGGGTTAGGGGTTAGGGGTTAAGGCTGTGTGTTGGAAAATGATTGGAAATAGTTCAAGGACTAATTAGTAATTACTAACTTCCAACTACTCCTTCGGTTTTTCGGTGTTGAACAAGGATTTCACCAGCTTGGCATCGTTGCCTTCGGAATAGATTTCCTCGTCTGCGGCAGGGTTGACTTTGATGGTGATGGCATCATCCGTGTCTTCGACCGGACGGTAGCTAACCAAAGCATCCATTGCGATAATATATCTCGGATTGACTTTTATAAACGCCATATAATCAATCCATTGCTCGACTTCCTCCATGGATTCGTCAATCGTCAAACGTTTGCCGCTCTTCAGCACTACAGACACTTTGTCGCGGTTTTTCACAAAATAGGCCACGGCATTCTGATTCAGCTTCTGCCCTACCCCTTTTTGATACATATAGATATAGGTGGAGACCAGACGTTGGTTATCATAGAGCGTGGTGGTGCGAACCTTGCCATTCACATCGTATGCATTCCACTCTCCGTCGCGCCAGCCATTGTGATAATCACCTGTCATAGAGACATTTCCATTGGGATAATAGGCGGTACTTTTCCCGTTGGGCTTGCCAGCCACGAAGTTTTCCTCCAGACTGACCCGTCCGTTCAGATAATAGCTTTTGAAAAGACCGTCGCGTTTGTTATTCAGATAATTACACTCCTCTAACAGCACTCCGGAAGTCGAATAGGTCTTCCAGACCCCGTTCCGTTGTCCTTCCTTGTAATTCTCGATTTTAATCAACGTGTCACGTTCCGAATAATAGCGCCATTCGCCGTCTTTCTGCTGGTCAACGTAAGCGCCTTCTGAAGCTTTGCGGCCATTTTCGTGATAAATGATGGTCTTGACCTTATGCACACCCTGCACAAACTCGGTGACGCTCTTCAGTTTACCGTTTGTATGGTAATATTTGAATGTTCCGTAAGGGACATCATCCTTGAACTGCCCTTCGTAAAGCAGTTTGCCCTGGTCATATTTTTTCCAAACGCCCTGTTTTTTACCGTTTTTGTCTTTCACATTGATACGATCCTGCGCCATCATCAACATCGGCAGGAGGAGACATAAAGCGAGAATGAAGAATCTTTTGTTTGACATTTGAATAAATTTTATAAGTGTAAACCAATAAGCCCTTAAGCCACTAAACCCGAGCCCTATCTCACCTTATCCCTCAGCTCAAACCCTCCGGTGACCTCGAAAATCTTGTGGACTTCCTCCATATCCTCATGGGGAATGGTGCGGAGAGCGCCGGCGCCTTCGCCGTGGTAATTGGCACCGAGTTTCGGGGCGACTTCTTCAATGTTATCCACAAACCAGCGCCATACGGGTCCCTGCTCGATGTGGTAATCAGGATCCACTCTGTCGGGATGCACGCAGTAACCAATGTCGAGAATGTTTTGTTCGATGCTGTTCATCAGTTGTGTCTGCTGACGTCCCATTTCACTGTCGCGGAAATAGCCGGTTTCTTGAGAGACTTTGCGCAAGACGTTTATTACTTCGCCGGGAGCGTTACCGCGCGGACATCGGGGCTTGCAGGACATGCATTGTCCGCAATACCAGATGGTTTCGGAGCGAAGCAGTCCCTCTATGATAGCTTCATCGTTACGTTGCACAAGGTCGCAGATGCGGCGCGGGTCGTAATCGTAGAATTCCGCCGCCGGACACACTGCCGTGCACATCCCGCAGTTCATGCAAGCGTGCAACGCCTCGTCGTAACGCAAATCTTTTTTTATTTGATCCAACAGATTTCCCATAGTCAGTCAAATTTCACACGGTTCAGCTTCATCAACTTGAAGAAGAAATTCGGCAGAGGTTTAGACCTGTCTCGTTTCATCAGGTTTAGACACAGATTGAACTTGTTGCAAATCGGGATCTTATGGGTTTCCACAAACTCGATCAGCGTACCGTCAGGATCCTCGATATAGGTGAAATGGCCAGAAGCAAGCCCCATATCAAAGTCTTCCGAGTTGGGACAGCTGTCAATCGTGAACGGATGTCCGTGAAGTTTACAACATTCACCGAGCGCGCGCATATTGACCACATCGAAACAGATTTGGATGAAGCCGGGATCGCCCCATTGGCGAGGTTGTTCGAAAATCTTGCGAGGTTCACGGTCGAGGGCCTGTACGAGTTCAATCGTGCTGCTGCCGTACATATTCACAAAGGGGCCGGCAAAAGGCTGGGTACGGGAGAGCAATACGCGGCGATAGTGCTGGGTACCTCCACGAAGGGTTTGCCAGTCGCTGAACACACCGTTCTTGTCGTATTCCACATGGTCATAGCCAAGGATATCGCGATATACCGTCATGGCCTTCTCGATGTCCGTCACGCCGATCATCGCGCCGACAACACCACCGGAAAAGCGTTTTTCGTCGATGAAGACGTAATTGTCCTCCACCACTTGGAAGAGGTTTCCGGCCGGGTCATGGACATAAAAAGTAGGAAGTCCACGCGGATCGGTAAAAATCTGCGACACATTCTTGTATTTCGCGGCCAGTTCCGCATGATAAGCAGTGATATTGTGGGATTTGATCTTCGCAGCGAACACGCCCAGGTCAGCGACCTGCACGTCAAAATCGACAGGGACCGGTTTACGTTCGGAATATTGCCAGATTTCAAAACCGCCGCCACCCTGCAGGTTCGCGGCAATGCAAGCATGACGTTTCTGGGGTTGATTGCCCGTGTAGCGGAGCATCCGCTCGGCAACCGTATCGTCCTCCAAAATCCGGACATTCATCTGAAACATGTCGGCATACCATTTCCAAGACGCCTTCATATCTTCGGTTCCTATACCAATTTGCTGAATACCAGCAATGTAAAATTCACCCATATTCGTAAAAATAAAACTTGCAAAAATACAATTTTTATTGATTAAGTCTTAAAAAAAGAGGAGAATTCCATCGAATCCTCCTCTATCTCATTCAGAAAGGCTCACTTATGAGGCTATTCTTTTTTATCTATATGGTCGTATTGTTCGAAGATGGAATTGTTGCTGATGAACTCAGGCACAAACTCCTTCATCTTCTTAATCATTTCGGGAATCTTGACGAAAATGGAATATTCCTCCATTGCCTTCACCGCCTCAAGGGCCTCCTTGTGGTTATACTCACGGACTTTGGCGACAAAGATGCGGTCATGCTCTGTGGCGATAGTATTTTCCTTTGTGGAGAGCACCTCTTCATAAAGTTTCTCTCCGGGTCTAAGCCCCACATATTCAATCTGGATGTCCTCGCCCAGCTTGAGACCTGCCAAATTGATCATACGTTTGGCCAGATCATCGATTTTCACGGACTCGCCCATATCGAAAACGAAAATCTGTGTACCTGTACTGAAAGTGGCGGCCTCCATCACCAGACGGCAAGCTTCAGGAATCGTCATGAAGAAACGGGTGATATTGGGATCGGTAACCGTCACGGGACCTCCTTTTTCGATTTGTTCCCTGAAACGAGGTATCACGGAGCCATTGGAACCCAAGACATTGCCAAAACGTGTAGTCACAAAAGTAGTCTTCCCTTCTATCTCTCCACGTTCGATCGCGAGTCCCAGCGACTGCACATAGATTTCAGCGATGCGTTTGGAGCAGCCCATCACATTGGTCGGGTTGACAGCTTTATCCGTAGATATCATCACCATTTTCTCCACACCATATTCTATACATTTGTCGGCAACCGTGTGCGTGCCGTGCACATTCACACGCACTGCTTCGCACGGGTTTTCCTCCATGAGCGGCACATGTTTGTACGCTGCAGCGTGGAAGACAATCTGCGGATGATGTTCACGGAAAGCGTAGTCCACACGCGGTCCTTGGCGCACATCTCCAATGATGGGCACAAAGGACAAATCCGGAAATTTTTCCTCCAATTCAAGACGGATGCTGTGCATCGGGGTCTCGGCATTGTCGAACAGCACCAACTTCTTGACACCGAAGCTCGACAGCTGACGGCACAGTTCTGAGCCGATGGAACCGGCGGCACCCGTCACCATTACCACCTTGTCCTTGAAATTGGCCTTGATAGCTTCCAACGAAATTTTGATTTCCTCACGACCGAGAAGATCTTCAATCTTCACATTACGGACTTTATTATGGACAAGCTGACCGTTCATCTCGTCAATGTTCGGGATAATCAGCGGACTGACATGCAAATCCAAACATTGTTTCAGCAGACCGTCACGCTCTCGTTTCGCATCGGTTTCTGAAGTGAAAAGAACTGCATCAACGTCATAATCATTCAATATCTGTTCAAAATGCTTGACATCCCTATAGTTAAAAACAGGGAGGTTGGCTATTTTCAAGTCTTCGGGTTGGGGTTCTTCCGACAATATACCCACGACTTGGTAATGTGAAGAGTTGCGCAAACGCATAATGGCGGCTATAGACTTGTCAGAGGTACCGAACATCAGGACTCGCTTGCTAACACGCTTGTTCACCCTTCTTTGCACAAAATAGTTATACACCGTGATCATCATCAACCGGACGAACATCAGAAGCATGAGAGTGAACATAAAATCTGCGACAAGCGCAAAAGAGACACTAATATACAATTTCCGATAGGAAATGAGCATGACAATCAACATAGCCACAATCTTGAATGTCGATTCCTGTACAAACAAGAAAACATCATGGAGTGACATATGCCTGATAATCAGCTTGTGGCCTTTGAACAACATCATTGACACCATAAAGGCGATCACGGAAGTACAAAGCCAAATCAAAGCAAATCTACCGGAAGAATAAAATGTGCCACGCAAATACCCCAGACATAGCAACGCGAACAGAGAGGCCATTGTGGAAAGGAAAGTGTCGAGAAGAAAAATCACTCTCGAATCCAAAAACGTGGATAATTTGTTTGCCAACCTATCAAAATAGTTCGCCATAATTTATGTTGTTATAAGTTAATAGATAGTGATTTACAGCATTCAACTCACCAAAAACCAGTTCTATTTTAGAATCATTAAGAAATAATTGCAAAAGTAAAAAAATAATCTAATACATTGTATCGCTCAAAAAAAAAAAAAAAAACATCACAATATTGCAAAAATATTTAAAATATACATAACGCCCCATATCCAATGACAGTTATAGAGCCATCCTAATTGATTTTTAATCAATAATTTATAAAACTTACTCCGCTTTTTCCATAGCCTTGCGGATTCTCTTGATCAGGCCAGCCAGAACTTCTCCGGGACCGCACTCCACGAAATCTGTCATTCCATCGGCCATCATGTTCTGTACCGACTGTGTCCACCGGACCGGCGAGGTAAGCTGTTTCAGCAAATTCTCCTTGATTTCGGCAGGATCTGTATGAGGAAGGGCATCCACATTTTGATAGACAGGGCATATCGGACTGCTTATCGGGGCTTGTTCTATAGCTGCGGCCAATTCCACACGTGCGGATTCCATCAGCGGAGAATGAAACGCGCCGCCCACTGCCAAGGGAAGTGCGCGCTTTGCGCCCGCTTCCTTCAGTCGCACACAAGCTTCCTTCACGGCATCCACACTGCCGGAAATCACTACCTGTCCAGGGCTGTTGAAATTGGCGGGCACTACCACGCCGCCTTCCGCACTGATTTCCGCACAAATGCGTTCAATGGTCTCGTCAGGTAGGTTAATGATGGCCGCCATCGTCGAGGGTTCAGCCTCACAAGCTTTCTGCATGGCCATGGCACGGGCATATACTAACCGTAATCCATCCTCAAAACGCAGTGCGCCCGCGGCGGTGAGAGCAGAAAATTCTCCCAAGGAGTGCCCCGCAACCATATCCGGACAGAAATCATCCAGGCACAGAGCCGTGATGACCGAATGTAGGAACACGGCAGGCTGCGTCACCTTGGTCTGCTTCAAATCCTCATCCGTCCCTTCAAACATGACATCCGTTATCCTAAACCCTAATATATCATTAGATTGGTCAAACAGAGCGCGAGCCTTCTCGTTCGACTCGTAAAGCTCCTTGCCCATTCCGACAAACTGGGCACCTTGCCCAGGAAAAACATATGCTTTTTTCATTTTTCAATATTTAATTCTTTCTCATTATTATGTGCTTCCATGTCTGCTTTAGACTTGCTGGTCGTGACCAGGAAGACACCAAAGATGACCAAAATCAAGGCGACTGGTTTGTTCCAAGTGAACACATCCTGTCCGATGGCGATGGCCAGGGCCGCCGTCACGATGGGTTGCAGGTTGCTGTACATGCTGACAGTGGTCGGGCGGATGTGGCGTAAGGCCAACGGCAGCAGATAGTAGGCAAGTACCGTGGCAAATACGGCGACAATCCCCATATTCACGTATGCCATCGCGGGTGCAGTCCCCATCAATATCGGGGAATCTTTCACCGTAGGGATAGCCAATGGAACACTCAGTATAAAAGAAAAAAGGAACATCCACTTCATCATCGTGACGGGTGAATATTTCGAGGAGATGCTACGGGTAATCAAGAGATACGCCGCATAAAACAAGATATTCACGAAGCAAAGGAGCACTCCGATGTTGCTGTAATGTGCATCGCCATGCAACGAAAACAGGATCATCATAAGTGCGCCCGCGATACCGAAAAAGACCCCGAGAGCCTTACGGGTTGAGATAGGTTCCTTTAGGAAAAGGGCGGCCAACAACATCACCACCAATGGCGACATCGCGGAAACGAGAGAAACGTAAGTGGGCGAGATGTAGCGCATGGCCTCCGCAAAGGCCCACAGCGTGCCGTAGAGACTCACTGCGCCGAGCACGATAATGCCCATGTCGCGTTTCGTAACCTTCTCGTTCGGAGTGAAGAGGGAGATGAGCCAAAAACCCGCCGCCCCGACGGCCAGCCGCAACGCGGTGTAGGCCTCCGGGGTGATATACTCCGGCACCACCGCTTTCGAACAGTTCGGATTGATTCCGAAGATGATGTAGACGGTTAGCACCGCGAGATGCCCAATCCATTTTTTGTTTAATTCAGAATTCATAATGCACAATGCATAATCAATTGCGGCGCAAAAGTACGATTTTTTCTGCAATCGCATTACCCCTTAACTACTAACTGCTAACTGCTAACTACAAAAATGTAACCTTTCGCCATTTTTGCATCATACGAATAGAAAAACTGTAATTTTGCAGCACCTTTAAAATTCAACGTGTTATGAAAAAACTCTTGGCATTCTTATTGGCTTTGACCGGGTTCGCATTCGTGTCATGTAACAACGATATCGAAACCGACTATGGGATTCGTGTCGCCACTTACGAAGAGAAGGCCGGCGTGGATGACAACTGTTCGGCCATCACGCCCGAACAGGCCATGGAAGGAGATGATTTCCCGGAGGAAACCTCAGGAAAATGAAATTAGGATTCCGTAAACGGTTAGCTCTGAACCTCTTCGCCAAATATGGGCAGATAGAGGTGAAGGAGCATACCCCGAGGCAGCTCTTCTGGGAATCTACCCTCCGCTGCTGACTCAACTGCCGGCACTGCGGCAGCGACTGCACCGCGCAGGAGACCGCCCCCGACATGCCGCTGGAGGACTTCCTGGAGGACTGACAATTGCCTATCCCCATAAACAAACGTAGAGACGGGGCGCGCCCCGTCTCTACAGCATTTCGGAAAGAATCCCGAATTAGTTCTTCATTGCGGCAATCTCCTTGACAGCCTGGATGCAGGCGTCAATGTCGGCCTCGGTGTTGAAAGCGCCGATGCTCAAACGCACCGTACCGTCAATCTTCATGGTGCCGAGACATTCGTGTACCAGCGGAGCGCATTGCAGACCCGTGCGGCATGCGATGTCATAATCGACGTCAAGCATAGTGCCCACGTCCATGGCCTCGAAGCCCTTGATGTTGATGGAGAGAACAGGGTTCTGGTTCTCCGTGGAGGTTGCGCAGTAGATAATCACGCCAGGGACGTCTTTGATGCCGTCGCGCAGACGTTTCCACAACGCCATCTCTTGATTGTGGATATTCTCAATGCCCTTCTCGGTAATCCACTTCACGCCAGCGTGCAGACCGCTGATACCTAACATGTTAATCGTACCAGCTTCCAGACGGTAAGGGAATTCTTCGAGATGGTCGCGCACAGCGGATTTCACGCCGGTGCCGCCGAAACGGGTGTGACGGACCTCCACGGTGTCGCGAACGTAGCTACCGCCGATACCAGTGGGTCCCATCAAGCATTTGTGGCCCGTAAATGCATATGCGTCAACGTTATAATCAATCATATCCATCTTCACCGCACCAGCACCTTGGCTACCATCGACCACGAAAATCAAACCGTGTTCTTTACAAACCTTACCGATCTCCTTGATGGGTTGCACCGTACCGATGACGTTGGAGCATTGCGTGCAGACCACCATCTTCGTATTCGGACGGATGGCTTTCTCGAAATCTTCAGGATGCACGTAGCCCGCTGCATCGAAAGGCAGGTAGGTAACTTCGATAATACCTTCTTTTTCAAGATGGTAGAGCGGACGAAGCACGGAGTTATGCTCCAGCATAGTGGTAATCACGTGAGTGCCCTTTTGCGCCAAACCTTGAATGAGGATATTCAACGAGTCCGTAGCGTTATAGCTGAAAGTCAGACGCTTCTCATCGGTACCGCCGTTGAACAATTTGGTGAGCATACGGCGCGTTTCGGTCAAGACCTCGCCGGTTTCAATGCCTGCATCATAACCTGCACGTCCAGGGCTAACGCCGTGCACGCGATAGAAATGATCCATAAACTCGTAAACCTCATTGGGTTTCGGGAAAGATGTTGCTGAATTGTCTAAGTATATCATATCTTTATATATTGAATTTTCCGAGCCGCAAAAATACTATTTTTTCAATTCATAATTCACAATTCATAATTCATAATCTCGACCACCGCAATTCAACCATGAACCTCCGACTAAGGCCCCTTACCATTAAACCCTAAACCTTAAACCCTAAACCTTAAACCCTTGTCCCTCCACTTATCAACAATTGTTCACAACCTATTGTGATGAAATGTTCATAACTCACCTGAAAACGCCTCCCAAAATTTCAGATATTTGCCATCTCGAATAATCAATCTAATATTCTTTGTAAGATATGGAAAACGAAACGATTACAACAAACAAGCCTGTGCGTTCAATGTCATATAATCGCATTGAGAATATTTTGGGCACCACTGGGAAGCTCACCCCTCAAGCGGTGGAATTTGAGGAGGCGGTATTGGGCGCACTGATGATTGACGACAACGCCGTGACGGAGGTGCTCTCGATTCTGAAGCCCGAAATGTTTTATGTGGAAGCCAACCAATACATATTCAGCGCTATAAGAAAGCTTTTCTCCGCATCACAACCGATTGACGTCCTTACCGTCACCAACCAGCTGAAGAAAGACAAACAGTTGGAGTTGTGCGGCGGCGCCTCCTATGTAGCAGGGCTGACGAGCCGTTTGAACTCCTCCGCCAACGTGGAGTTCCACGCCCGCATCGTGATGGAGAAGTTCATCCTGCGCGAGCTCATCCGCCACTGCAATTCCATCATCAACGACGCATACGATGACAGCAACGACGTGTTGGAGATGCTGGACGATGCCGAATCGAAGATTTTCTCCATCGTGGAGAGCAACCTCAAACGCGACAGCAAGGAATTGGGCGATGTGGTAAGCTTGGCTCTCAACGAGTTGACGGAAATTCGCGAGTCGCAGGACGACTTACAGGGTGTGCCGTGCGGCATCCGCGCCATTGATGAGAAGACTGGCGGTTGGCAGAAGTCTGACTTGGTGATTCTGGCTGCCCGTCCCGGTATGGGTAAAACCTCATTCGTGCTCTCCATTGCGCGTAACGCGGCCATCGACTTCGACCAGCCGATCGCCTTTTTCTCTTTGGAAATGTCTGCCACACAGTTGGTTCACCGTCTCTTCTCCATCGAGTCGGGCATTCCGTCCGACCATATCTCCAAGGGTACACTCTCGGATGTAGAGTGGTCGAAACTGTGGGAGAACGTGAGCCGATTGAACAGCGCGAACTTGATCATCGACGACACACCGGCATTGTCCGTTTTCGACCTTCGTGCGAAATGTCGTCGTCTGAAGCATAAATACAACATCCAGATGATTATCATCGACTACCTGCAGTTGATGCAAGCCGGCACCGACAACTCAAAGCACGGTGGCAACCGCGAGCAGGAAATCAGCTACATTTCCCGTTCCCTCAAGGCGTTAGCCAAAGAGCTGAACATTCCCGTCATCGCGCTGTCTCAGTTGAGCCGTGCTGTGGAGACCCGAGGCGGTTCCAAACGCCCGCAGCTCTCCGACTTGCGTGAGTCCGGTTCTATCGAGCAGGATGCCGACATGGTACTTTTCATCTATCGTCCTGAGTATTATCACCTTGACACCTTCGAAGACAACACTCCCGCCGACGGAATGGCGGAAATCATGTTCGAGAAAAACCGTCACGGCAGTACCGGTAACGTGAAAGTGCGCTTCCAAAGCCAGTTCACAAAGTTCTGCGACGTGAGCGAGGGCAGCTTTGGCGAAGGCGGCAGCTACGACAATCCCAGCGCCGGCATCAGCCCGAACCAGAACTTCGGCTACTTTGACAGTGCTGTCAACAACGACGGCGGCGGTGAGGTTGGTAACGATCCGTCGCAACAAGGATACGAAAGTGATTACGCCTTCTAGGTAGAGACGTAGCGTGCCACGTCTCTACAAATATGTGCTTTTGCAAGGAGGAGATTCCGTCCTCCCGCGTCAGACGGAATGGTGAATGAATAATGATGATTAATTTATATGAAGAAATTGAGTATGGAGGAGCTCGGACGCGTGACCGCCGATGAGTTCAAACAACAGACTAAAAACCCCATTGTATTGGTGTTGGACAACATCCGCAGCATGCACAATGTGGGTTCCGCATTCCGCACATGCGATGCGTTCAATGTGGAACGTCTTTATCTATGCGGCATCACGGGCACACCGCCGAACAAGGAAATCAGCAAGACAGCGCTCGGCGCAACCGAAAGCGTGGAATGGGTCCATAAAGAGAATGTAGAAGAGCTCGCAAGGGAATTAAAGTCAGACGGTTACGCCATCATCTTGGTAGAACAAACTGACAACTCCGTGATGTTACAGGAATTCGACTTTACTCATTACGAGAAGATTGCGCTATTCGTCGGCAACGAAGTTTTCGGCATATCCGATGAATTACTCCCGTTGTGCGATGCAGCCGTAGAAATCCCGCAATTCGGCACCAAACATTCGTTGAATGTTGCTGTGGCCACGGGGATTACGTTGTGGGAGTGCGTGAAGCAATGCACCATTCAAAATTCATAATTAAGAATTAAGAATGAAGAATTAGGGATGAAAAAAAAGAGCATGAAACGAACTGTCATCATCGTTAGCGGGATTGTCCTGCTTGCGGTTGGACTTTTTGCCATTTTCGGGAGGCACACTAAGCTGGCGGAGAGCGTCCGGCAGCAGACCGCCGTCATCCTCAAAAAAGAGTACATCCCCGATCAGAATGTGGATTTGGCATCGACGATGGCCTTCCAGAAAGCGGATTCGCTATACAATGTCTTCCGGCAGCATTTCCGGATGCACTACCAAACCCTCGCCACGGCCACCTTCCCCGACAGCAGCCGCATCATCCTCCTCGCCGAGCCGGCACCTTTCCTCGAACCTGACAGCATCGAGTCGATTTGCAGCAGATTTACTCACCAAACGTCACAGAAAACCTTCAAGATTGGCTACGACGGGCACGTCACCGATATAGTGGTGGTATTAGGCAATGCCACTACCGAGAACCTTAACAACTTGATGGCCAAGATTTCACAGCAGCAGTATCTCTCAGATTACAAACCCAATGCGCTCGATCTGCTTAGCGACGAAAGCCGTCACTATTTCACCCAAGACAATTTGGATTACCAGATTACTTTGGGTGAGTTTGACGACTGGTTCTTTGCCGCTGGAGAAGCATTCA
>Ga0310786_10006205_pt1 | contig 15989 bp, 13 predicted proteins | sample AusTroGonzalo_MG_FD_203881 | JGI IMG/M metagenome (GOLD analysis project Ga0310786, IMG submission 203881) | Bovine rumen microbial communities from tropical cattle in Woodstock, Queensland, Australia - Gonzalo_03 (v2) (version 2) | ecosystem: Host-associated > Mammals > Digestive system >... | reverse complement strand
CTCCGGCTCAACCTTTGACAGAACCGAGTAGTCAGTTACAGTCATCTGACGTCTCGAAGGTGTCGTAGGCTTATAAGTCTTTATAGCCATTTTAACTTTTCTCCTTTAATGCATTTTTTGCGGGAGCATTACTCCCATAACTCTCTTACCTATTTATAATGGGATCAAACCATACCCTCGAAGAACTCGATTGCCTTTGAACCCTCTGCAAGAGTAATGATAGCCTTCTTCCAATCAGAAGTCTTGCCGTAGAATCTTCCGACTCTCTTAGCGCGGCCGTTGCAGTTCATTGTGTTTACCTTAGCGACCTTAACATCGAAGAGCTCTTCTACAGCCTTCTTGATCTCGGACTTGTTAGCGTCATTAGCTACCTTAAAGGTGTACTTTCCTGTCTGAAGATCATCCATTGATCTCTCTGTGATTACAGGCTTAAGAATGATATCCTGAGCTGTTTTCATTATGCGTACACCTCCTCGATCTTTCCTACTGCATTCTTAACAACGATGAACTTGTCATAGTTGAGAATGTCATAAACATTAAGTGTATTTACAGCAGCAGTCTTAACACCTGGGATGTTAGCTGCGCTCTTGATTACCTTTGTATCAGCCTCTGCTGTTACGATGAGAGCCTTGCCCTCAACGCCGAGAGCCTTGAGCATCTCAACAACTGTCTTTGTCTTGTAGCCTTCAAGTGTAAGAGCATCAAGAACGATCATGTTGTTGTCGAGAACCTTAGTAGAAAGCGCAGACTTCATAGCGAGTCTCTTTACCTTCTTATTAAGCTCGTATCTGTAATCTCTTGGCTTAGGTCCAAGTGCGATTCCACCGTGTACCCACTGAGGAGCACGAGTCGAACCCTGTCTTGCATGACCTGTACCCTTCTGTCTCCAAGGCTTTCTGCCGCCGCCGCTTACTTCTGTTCTTGTAAGTGTTGACTGTGTGCCCTGTCTCTGGTTTGCGAGGTAATTAACAACTGCAGCGTGCATAACACCTTCGTTGGGAGTGATTCCGAACACTGAATCATTAAGCTCTGTTTCGGAAACCTGCTTACCTGTCATATCAAAAACTGAAATTGTAGACATTTACGCTTCCTCCTTCCTTAAGCCTTTACGCTGTCAACGATATAAACGATACCGCCCTTAGGTCCTGGAACAGCACCCTTGATAGCGATAAGATTATTCTCTGCGTCTATTTTAACGATTTCGAGATTCTGAACTGTTACCTGCTCAGCACCCATGTGACCTGCCATGCCCTTGCCCTTATAAATTCTTGAAGGGGATGAACAAGCACCCATTGAACCTGCCTGTCTGTGTACAGGACCTGTACCGTGAGTTTCCTTGAGTCTGTGCTGGTTGTGACGCTTGATTGCGCCAGCGAATCCCTTACCCTTGCTGATGCCGACAACGTCGATTGCGTCGCCTACAGCAAATGTATCAGCCTTGATGATGTCGCCTACGTTAAGTGAATCGCAGTCTGCAAGTCTGAACTCCTTGAGTGTCTTCTTGCAAGCAACGTCCGCCTTATCGAAGTGACCCTTCATTGGCTTATTTACTCTCTGTACCTTTACGTCGCCATAGCCCAGCTGAAGAGCTGCATAACCGTCGTTCTCTACAGTTTTCTTCTGTACAACGACACATGGGCCGGCTTCTACTACTGTTACAGGAACAACTTTTCCTGCTTCGTCGAAGATCTGAGTCATACCGATCTTCTTGCCGATAATGCCTTTCTGCATTTTCTTTTCCTCCTGTTAGGTTATTGGTTGATGATTTACACATCAACTTGACCGACGGACTACCGTCATTCCGCTTCCCGAGCGGTACTTTCAAGCGAGATATCGGTTAATTACTTAACCTCCATTACTACGTCTACGCCTGCGGGGATCTCAAGCTTATCAAGAGCAGCAGTTGTCTTTTCTGTAGGACGGATAACGTCTACGAGTCTCTTGTGAGTTCTCATCTCGAACTGCTCACGGCTGTCCTTGTACTTGTGTACAGCACGAAGGATAGTAACAACTTCCTTATCTGTAGGGAGCGGGATAGGTCCTGAAACTCTTGCACCGCTTCTCTTAGCTGCCTCAACGATCTTAGCTGCTGCAATATCAACTGTAGCGTGATCGTAGCCCTTGATCTTGAATCTGATTTTTTCGTTGACTGCCATTATTTTCGCCTCCTTGAAATTGATTACGGGGACGCAGATATGAGATATTCACACGTTTCCGTGTGTTCCATGCTTTATCTGACAAAAAAACTCGAAAAACTGATGTTTTCCGAGCGGTCTTAGCAATATTTGAGCACAAAAAGAGCATAGTTCACGCATACGCAAGCTGCGTGAAGAATAACCACAAACTGTGTTCGATATCCCAATCGCCCGGTTTAAAATCGGACATACTCCACGGAAATTACCTGCCATACCGGCAGCAACCTTCCGCTTCAACGCATATCTTCTGCAGTCAGTGCGCATATCAGCGCACTCAACGTAATCAATTATATCATATATACGGGCATAAATCAAGGATTTACAAAAAATGTATTTGTAAATTTTTAATGAACAATGATTTTGTTTTAACTATCATTTTTCTTCTTGTAATACAAGAGTTCCCGAAAGCTCTTAAAGCTCCCGGGAACTGATAAGATCATTCATCTCTTGCAGCTTTTTCTGCCTTTATAGCTTCAATTCCCTGCTTGACGAGATATGCTGCTCCGTCATACAGCTTATGTATAATGATAGCACATATGAGTGAGCAGAAGAACACCTTGGGTATTATCTCATACCAGTGAGCAAGGCGATCGCCGACTGTAAGGTATTTCTCACAGAAGCCCTGATGACGTACGCTTGTCTCATTCATCTGCCAGCCGCCGTAGAACATATTATCAAAGATGTAGGATATCATGTAAAGCGAAAGTGTAATGCTCGAGAGCTGTCTCAGCACGAACTTAACACCCTTGTTTGTGGTCGTGATATCGAAAAGAAGCAGGAACACACAGACAGCCATTGCAAATACGGGATATGTGCCGTAGTCATTGAAGTGCCATGAAACAAAGTGATAATCGTTTATTGCGTCCTTCTGTGTCTGGATATATGTACTGTATGTTATGAACCATGTTGCAAGGCAAAGTACGCCGAAGATTATCGCCTTGTTGCGGAAGCATCTCTTAGGCGGACAGTCACGGATGAACGCACCCGCATAGTAATAAGCGATAGGCCATGCACCGTTGAGGTAATCAGGAAGAGCTCTTATCTGGTCATCTCTGTCAAAACCGAGGAAAAAGCTTCTTGCCACGATAGTCAGGAGCGTAAAGGTAGCAACAAGTGCAAATTTCTGACCCTTTGTCTTACAGCCGTTAAAGGCAAGATTAAGAAAAGGTATCATAAGGAAGATAGCGATGTAATAATTGATATACCAGCCGTACTGAGCATTGGTATATGTATCTATGTATCCTCTTAATGTTTTCCATGCATCAAATTCCTCGTGGAAATGATGCTCCTTGAACTTGATACAAAGTATACTTATGAAAATATAGATAACGATTATTTTTATAAGTCCCAGGTAATATTTGCCGCTGAATGTCTTGTTCTTCATAAGATATCCTGTTGATATCATAAACAGCGGAACACATATATATGCCAGCCAGCGGAAGGCTATAGGTCCGTATGCCGAAGTAGTATTGAGCGGTTCATAATAAAAACCGTTATACAGGAAGAAGTGTACGCTTACCACAAGGAACACTGCAAGTATCTTTACAATATCTATTCCAGCAAAATACGGTTTGACAGGTGCCGCTGCCGTAGCTGACGCGCTCTTGTCGTTATCTGTCTTTTTGGCTTTTTCTTTGCTGCTGCTCTTATTCTCAGCAGACTTGCTTACCTTCTTAGGCTCTGCTTTTTCTTTTTCGGCAGCTTCAGTGCTTTTTTTACTGTCCATTTTGTCGGACCTCCTTATTTTTCAGAATAATGCAAACAAAACTCACTGTTACATTATATCCTATATTATACATTATGTCAATCAAAAAATACTGTCTCCATTTATTAGACGCACAGCTCTGCGAAAACTCTCAGCTTCCGAAAATATATTTCAGAACAGTGAGTACAGTATCGCCGACCTTCTTGGAGTCTACCACTTCAAGTGCCTTATCGGGACGGTCTGTGATTATATTGTCAACTCCGAGAGCCATCATCTGCTGAACGTTCTTCTGCCTGTTCACTGTCCAGACGAATATGCGCTTTCCGTTATGGTGAGCGGAATTCACAACGCTCTGATTTACAAACAGATAATTCATGCTCAGAGCATCTATATAAGGCAGTCGTGAGTAAGATGTTGCCGTAGACAGATTAGCTATATACCCCGTCTTTATTTTAGGATCAAGCTTCTTCACCTTTTTCAGTGCCTCATACGAGAAAGAGGTGATATAGCATGAATTGGCTATATCGTACTCCTCTACCAGCTCAACAACACGCTGTGCCGTCTTTTTCGGTTCTCCCGAACGCTTTATCTCGATATTGAGCATGATATCCTTTCCGACAAGATCAAGCACCTCTGTAAAGAGCGGTATCTTCACATCGTCGAATTTCCCGTCCTTGCCGAACCACGAGCCTGCCGAGAACTGCTGAAGCTGCTCATAGGTATAGTTTTTAAGCATACCCTTTCCGTTGGTAGTACGGTCTATGCGGTCATCGTGGAAAACTACGAGCTGGTCGTCTGCCGTAAGCTGAACATCGAGCTCTATATAATCCGCACCGCTGTCAATGGCAGCCTGAAATGCAGGAAGAGTATTTTCGGGTGCAACATGAGAAAAGCCTCTGTGCGCCGTTACCTGTGTACGTGTCAGTACACCCACATTAACGTTTACGTTTCCCTGATACAGTGCCTTGAAGTAGGAAAGGTTCATCACAAGAGCCGAAGCGATAAGTACCGCAACAATAGTGATACTGTGTCTCAGGCGTATCTTGTACTCCCTCTTGTTCGGGAGATCAAAGCTCTCTCCTTCGTTATCCTTCATAAACTTATGAGTGAGCCAGCACATTACAACAGGCGCAGAAACAAATGCAGACACCGCCGTAAAGACATTCCAAGCATAGCGCAGTATCTTCAGCGATGTACCGAAAGCCGCTTTCGCCTTCAAGCCTTTGATAGCGTATATGATAATAAAGCTTATTCCGAAGGTTGCTATAGCTATAAGTGCCACAACAGCTATACTGAAGCCGAACAGCATGAGTATCATCCTGAAACGCTGCCCTTTCATCTTCTCTCTGCTCTTTTTCAGACAATCTCTGAAGGAATAACCCGTAAGCACAAGGTAATGTATACTGTAACAGCCGCTTATGATAAACATTATAAACAACAGTTGTAACAGTATATAGGATACTACAGCCCCCACACCGCTGACAGAATAGAATATCCTTTTCAGCACAGGCATGAGAGGTGCGATAAACATACCCGATGAAAGCGAGATCTGTGCCATCGGCATTATAGCCATATAGCCGAGAAATGCAAATATGCCTGAGCCCTTGAACACCTTTACGAAGGACTTGACGCCCGTGCGGAACATTCCTCCCGAAAAGATGCGCTGCTTTTTCTCAAAGCAGGAAAAGCAGGCCGCCAGAGCAGACAGCTCCACAAAGGAGAAAAATGCATAAAAGAAAAGCATGACGATTATAACGACAATAGTCGCAGGATGCTTCAGGTATGTAAGTAAATTTTCATCATTCAGGTAGTTTATTCCCGAAAGCTTCATCGTAAGCTTGAGAAGGAGCGCAAGCACAGGCGTTCCAATGGCAAGCAGAACGAGTTTGAATATAAGTTCAAATACCAGAAAATGAGGAACAGCTCTCAGAAAAACACCCGCAGGTCTAAATATTTTTTTCATAGTTTTGCTCCGAACAAATAATATATTTCAATTATACGCCGTTTTTCGCCCGATGTCAATAAAAAAATCCGCCCTTCAAACGAAAGGCGGAACGATATATCATATTATCTGCTCATTTTGTTTTACCTGCCTGCACGGAGCTGTTCCGCAGCGGCAGAAAAAAATATATTTTTTTATTTTAACTTTCAATAATCAATGGTTTTCCATTGAATAAGTCCTTTTTTCAGCCCCTTTATAGAAATGGTTCTTTTTCAGCCCACTATACCCGAACGCTCAATGCCCTCGGTGAAATGCTTTTGCAGGAACACATACATAAGAAGCACGGGAGCTATTGAAAGCAGGCATCCTGCCTCCTTCCACACTATCTGCTCTCTCGGGCTTATCTGCACAGACGGGTCGTTGAACAGCTTTATTTTCAGCTGGCTGTCTAAATTTGTCAGCATCAGTGCGACCGTCCTCGGAGCTGTAAAGAAGGTATTGCTGACATAATAATCATTCCAGTACCACACCACAGAAAAAAGGAATACCGTCAGAAAGGCAGGTATAGCATTTGGTGCCATAACTCTGACAAAGGTCATAAAGGGTCCACAGCCGTCAATATATGCCGCGTCCTCAAGCTCACGGGGAAGCCCCTTGAAGAACTGCCTGAAAATAAGTATCATAAGTCCTGCGCGTATGCCATTTGCAGTCATTGCAGGCAGATACATGGTAAAATGCGTATCTATGAGATTTACCGAAAACAGCCCCTTTATACCGAAGTATCTGAACTGTGTATACAGCGGCAGGGATATTACCTGTGTGGGCACAAGTATCATCATTATAACAATGCCGAAAAGCAGCTTTTTTCCCTTGAATTTGAACCTTGCAAAGCCATATCCCGTAACAGCGCAGGCTGCAACCTGCACCAGCGAGCAGCCTATATTCAGCAGCACTGTATTTTTCAGAGTGTCCCAGTAATCCATTACATCAATGGTCTCTCTGATGATATCGAAAGTATAATGCCTCGGTATCCACATTACGGTAGGATCGCTCATATCTCCCCTTTCTCTGAAAGCACAGCTTATCATATAAATAAGGGGATACAATATAACGAAGCTGAGGCCCGCCAGTATCACGAAGCGGAAAAAGGGCAATATTTTGTCCTTTACGGACTTGCGGCGGAGATAAGCTCTCTCCTCTGCCGACATATTTTCCATATACCTTCTGCGCTTTTCTCTGCGGCTGAGTTTTTTTTCGGGAACAGCTTTAGTATCTTCCATTCATATCCCTCCTCAGTCGTTTTCGTAATATATAAAGCGTCCTATCGCCCATGCGATAACGGTTATCACCGCAAGGACTATACCGAAGTATATCCATGCCATAGCCGAAGCCGCACCGAATTCCCACTGATTTTTCATTGATACGATGCGGTTCATAACGCTGTTCATTGGATTAGTAAATGAGTCTATTATCGTAAATATAAGATTTGCAAGTATGAACGGGCTCACATAGGGGAAGGTTATCTTCCAGAAATACTCCCATGCAGTAGCACCCTCAAGCTGTGCAGCCTCTCTTGCCGATGAGGGTATATTCTGCAAAGCCGCAAGGAAAAGGAGTATCTGTATGCCCGAGCTCCATACTATGCCGAAGATATTATCAGCAACAGCCGAGATCATATCGCTCATTCTGTCGCTGATGCCGTATATGCCGAGAAACTGCATGAGCTCTCCCACAAGGTCGGTAGAGAACATTGTCGAGAACTGCTGTGCTCCCGAATTTCCCGTAGAGTTCATATCGCCGCTGATTATCTTGAAAACAGGTCCTGTAGCGATTATTACAGGCAGGAAGAAAACAGCTCTTGCAAGAGTCCTGCCCCTGAACTTCTGATTTAACAGCACCGCGATAAACAGTGAGAATATCAGTATCAGAGGAGTTTTCCAGAGTGCCTCTATGAGAGTATCGCCCAGATACTCCGTATAATACGGATCCTCCCCGATAACACTGAAATAATTCTTAAAGCCTGCAAATTTTGTTTTAAGGGAGCCGGGGTCTACCGATACATCGCAGAAGGAGTACCACAGCGACTTTCCGAGAGGGATAAGGAAGAACAAAACTGTTCCTACCAGCCACAGCCCTATAAAGCCGTAGCCGTACAGTGATTTTTTCTTCTCATATGACATTCTGCGGCGTTTTTTCTCCGCAGGAGCTTCTGATTTTGCGCTCATCAGCTTTCCCCTCCTTCCTCTGAAAGCTCTATATGCACAGCTCCGCAGTCGATAGTGCATTTTTTCATATCGACCTTTATGACCGTACCGTTTTCGTATTCGGCAGTAATTATATCCCCGTCGGTATCATAGCCTGTAATGAAGCTGTCCGACACTCTGCACAGCACAGGCTCTATAAGCCCTTGATATCTGGCAGCAGTATCCGTCCAGTACCTGTGATCGGCGTAATACAGCGTATCAAGCTCAGTATCTTTAAGGATACTTGTTTCCTCGTATATCATATCAAAGCTCAGATTGCTTCCCGTAGCCGCCGCCATGAGCATGAGCCTTTCGGGATCAGGGGCGCCGTTCACGGCTTTTGTGGAATAAGGTATAAGTCCGTGGAGAACAAGCTGATAGAACGGTATATCTTCATCGAACAGGTCAAATCTGCTTGAGCTGTCGGGTGCTCCCGTTATACAGCTCACATATGGCAGCGCATAGGCATTTGCACCGTCTGCAAGTATGCCGCCCTCCAGCTTGTCATTTAACTTCTTATAGCTGTCCGCAAGCATTTTTTCAGCCTTTGCACGGGAAATATTCTTCTTGCCGTAGTCTCCGTACAGTGAAGTCGTAAGACTTGAAAGAGATACTCCTTCAAGACCGGCCTTTGAATAATTTGCGGCGATATCGCCGAATACCTTTCCGTAATAGCTTGGCGAAAGCAATGACATATTCTTTCTGAAGCCGTCAGGGATACCGTAGGCACGGTCATAGCTTACTATCTGTGAATATGCTCCCGAAACTCTTACAGCCGTATCCGTAAAAGAATAATATCCGTTGCCCGAAAGGAAATCCCTGTTATCCGAAACAGGATAAAAAGAATAGCCGCTACCGTCTATAAGGTCGGTAAGCTTTTTGAAATCGCTCCTGCCCCCAAGCTTTCCCGAAGGCTCGGCATCGGTGTCCACCTTGTTTTTCATGCCGTCGTTTGTCCAGTTCCTGTAGGATATGACCATATCCTCAACGCCTTTTGCACTGAGGTCGCCGATAATATCTGCCGCCTGAGAATAATCAGTGACAGAGGTACGCATATTCACAGGTATACCGAGGATATTCTTCTTTTTCATCACACCGCCGTACAGACCAAGATACAGCGCAGAGCTGTCGGCAGTACATTTCCTTGTGATTCCCTGCTCCTCCATGAGATACTGACGATAACGGGCAGCTATATCCGTATAATCCGCCCCCTTTTTAGAGATAGGATAATACAGCATCTCAATATCATCGGACTTTATAGCACCCTTTTCAAAAACGGTATATCGCTCATTGCTGTTGCCCGACATATAAAAGCTGTCCATAGAGCGCAGAATAAAGGTAAATCTGCATATATTATAGCTGCTGTTGGACTGCTTCGACACATTTGCAGTGATGTAGGCGTTAGAGTCGCCATTTGCCGCAACTGCAAGAAGAGCGTTGTCCTCCTTGACTATGCCGTAAACAGGCAGATATATCTGCTCTGTCACTGCTCCCCTTGTCTGAGGTACAGCAGTAACATCGTTTCCGTAAACTCTCTGCTGATATACATTTGTCTGGAAGCAGCGGTTATTATTGAAGCGCACAAGCGCACCGCAGCCATCGGGGATAACAAAATATCCCTCCTCTTTTTCGGAGGCAGCACCGAAGCAACCGAGAACAGTCATTTCCGTAGCGATATTTCCGCTTCTGCTCTCTTCTATCTCAGAGACCTTTACGCTTGCCTTCAAATGGTCATCTTCAAGGGTATACTCCACAGGATATTTAAAGCCTGCCTTTTCGTAGTTATAGACCACACGTATGCCGTCCTTGATATCGCTTACAGTAAATTTGCAGTCTCCCTCGCTGCCAGACCTGAGCATATTATTTCCCGAGCGGGTCAGAGGCACACCGTATCTCAGCATATTCGATGACCTTAGTTCATCTGCAAGCAGAGATGTGGCAGTCCTGTCCTGTGTAGCTTCAAGGGGAGATGACCACCATATATAGCCGTTTTCCTTATTTTCAATTCCGAAAATTGCACTTCTGTCGTCAACTATCATGCGGAGCTTGTCATTCTCCGCACCATATCTGAAAACACCGAGAAAGTGCTCTCCGTCAGCCGTCAGCCAAGCAAATTCGCCGCTTTCTGCTTTATAGACCTTCTTCCCGTCCTCTTTTCCGCTGTAGGAGAGAATAATATCAGGCTTTTTCATGTCCCTTTGCAGAAGCTCCAGCGTTTTCCCGTCAGATGAAATAAAAGCGCACTTGCTGTCCAGGGAGGAAATTATCTTCCTGAGTTTTACGACATTTGAAGCTTCTTCATCGGTAACGATGAAAAATCTTCCTGCATCGCTTATCCAGAGCTTCCCCTCATCGCATTTGCTGCCGCTTTTGAATGAGGCTGCTGCCTTGCCTGTCTTTATATCAACAGCAACCAGCTCACCTATCTTTTTAAGCTCATCTATCTTATCGGAAATAAGCTTCTGCTCATCGGTATAGTCCTTTTTGCTTTTAGGCTTTCCGCCCACAGACTCCCACAGCTTATCATCAAATTCCTTATCCTTACGGTAAATGTCATAGCCGTCGGCAGTACCGATCTTTTCAAGATATTTCTCCGCGTCCTCTGCGGAAAGCTCCGCCTTCTCCACTGTTTCCGAGCGTTTAGCCTTTTCGGTCTCACCGCTGTCCGTATCCGAGGTCTCAGCGGATATCCCCATATCTTCATCAGCAGCAAATGTCCTGCCTGAAATAGTCATTGACGATACCGCAAGGAGACACAGCAAAAGCTTTTTTATATTGCCCATTGCACCGCCTCCTCAGACTCTTGCCCTGTAGGACAGCTCTGTATAGATAGTGGATATGAATATGTATACCTGCTGTATCAGCGACATAAACAGCACCAGCAGGAAAAGCATTATGAGCATCGCAGCAATAGTAAGAACTACCGCAAATACGGTCTTTCCGAGAGAATACTGATGTACCGACTTTATAGCCGAAAACAGCAGCAGCACCGTCCAGCCTGTGCCGATAAGCTCTATTATCTGCATGAAAACGTATTCGTCACGTATAAGTATATGCGAAAGTCCTACATTTATATAAAGCTGCAAGGTATAAGGAATAATGGCATAGGCACTGTAGATGCAGATATTCTTCAATGTTCCCTCGCCGTCAAGAAGAGTACACACCGCCCAGTTTCCTATTGTCCATGCTCCGAAAAGCACGAAGCTGCGAACTATATAAGGGATAATATTGAAGGTCTTGTCATAGCTTATGTAAAACTGTGCTCCGTAAAGCCTGCCGTAGAATATCTGTCCGAAAAAGAGCAGAACTACTATAAACATAGCTATTTTCAGCGAGCCAGACTTCTTCCAGCGCATATCCTCAAAGCCTTCAAAGGGGTGAGTCACCGCATACTTTACCCATTGCTTCTGAGTAAGATCCATCATATCTGCTTCTCCTCCCTTTTTCCTTTGTTCACACGCTTTTTTCTGACCTTGCCCCAAGCGATAAGACCTGCTATAAAAGCGGCAAGTCCGGCGGCTATAGCCGTGAAATGCTCTCTCAGGAACTCCCTGCGGTAGCCCTCGAAAGCCTTATTGTATATATCTCCCGCATCAGAGAGCTTCGCGTACTTCATTGCGCCCTTGTAGTCTCCCTTGCGAAGAAGTGCGGAGGCTATGCCGATATAGGCTCTGTTATAATTACCGTCACGCTTCAGAACATCCTGCCACGGTCCAAGAGCCTCCTCGTAATATCCTGCATTGTAAAGGGCAGCCGCCTTGTGGACCGCCTTTCCGAATGAAGTCTCTCTGAAAATAGTTACCGTATCCTTTGATGAGTCCAGCACATAAAGGTCGTTGTCAAGTGACTCCAGTGCCGCCGCATGGTCAAAGCCTCCTGTCTGCTTGGCGATAGCACCTGTAATGAACAGCAGATTGCAGTCCTCGTCATACTGAAATACCCTGCCGGTAGTGAAGTCAAGACAGTTTATACAGCCGTCCTCAGCCACATCTATATCAACGATAGCAGGCGAAAGGACTTTATTCTGCGAGGTATCATAAACAGGCTTGTAGTCGCCGAAGGAAAGTTCCAGGTCGGCAAAAATATTCTTTCCTGCGGCATTGAGCTTCTTAACGGTATCCGTTGTCTGTGTAGACGATGAGGTGCAGGTGAAAATGAAATCACCATCTATATCAAAGCTTGTTATGCCCGTGGGAACAGTTCTTTTTCTTTGAGCCTTCTTTTCATCTGACATGAATATGCTTCTTATGTAGTTGCTGACTATCTTTGCTGTGGGCTCTACTCGGTTTGCACCGTAAAAGCCCATGAAACTGCCGTCAGGAGCGAACATAGCCGCACCTGTGGTTATATTGCTGAGAACTACATACACGTTTCCAGCCTTGTCTGCAAGGACCCTCTGTGGCAGAAAAGTCCTTTTTTGATCATATACCTCGGACTCGGGCTTGGTTATCTCACCCTGTACATTTCCGTCCTTATCGGAAATAAGTACACGGGAATTGTCGCTGTCCGCGATGTAGATATAGTCGTTTTCAGCCGAAACATAGACTCCCATAGGCTTATTGAGCGTGGTTCCCGAGCCATCAGGCATAGTGAAGCTATCATAAACCCTTACAACATCGTCAAAGTCGGAGTTTACAGCCACTATTCGGTTATTTCCCGTATCTGCGATATAAAAAACGTGCTCATGATCGCAGAAAATATCACCCGGACTGTCAAAGGCTCCCACACCAAGATCGTATCCCGATACGGAACGCTCTGCGGAAAAACCTGCCTGCGAGGGCACGGCTTCGCCCCAGCGGTCGTAGTTGTATGAGTCATAGGGATCAGCCGCAGACGCTGAGAAAGCTGAAAAAGAAACAAGTGCCGCAAATGCAGCTGTTGCTGTAATACATCTTTTCAGTTTTGACTTCATTTGCTTCACTTCCTTCTGTATAATCATTATTATCAAAGACATATGAGCGGGATTCCAAAGGGACTTTGTTCCTTTGGCGGAGTTCAGAGGCAGCGCCTCTGATGGGGCGTGGGGCAAAGCCCAAAATTACAAAGCGCCTCGCAAAAGGTGAATTCAAAAACAGTCCGGTGGACTGTTTTTGAAGAGGGAACGCCTTGCAAGAGAAGGCGTTCCCTTAATGGGCGGATAATATCTGCCCCTACACTACTTACTGATAGCTTACGGGCTGTCGGGGACGCCAGCCCCTACATTTTAACCCGTCTGCACAAGCAGACACCTTAACTCTCAATTCTCAACTTTCAGGCGGATAATATCCGCCCCTGCAATGATCACTCCTTGATGCCGGAATGAGCCATAGTTTCTATGACCTGTCTCTGTGCCAGCATGAATATCACGATAGGCGGTATCAGCAGGAACACTGCTGCTGCCATTGCAACTCCTGCTCTTGCAAGTCCGGAAGCAGCCGCCTGACTTACAACAGTGGGCAGGGTCTTGTACTCCTCCTTAAATACCACCGAGCCTGTCTGGATATTCCATGCACCCTGAAATGCAAATATTATAAGCGTCATAAGTGCAGGCTTCTGATTTGGCATGACCACCTGCCAGCATATGCGGAAAAGTCCCGCGCCGTCAACCTTTGCCGCTTCTATCATAGAATCTGGCACCTGACTTATAGACTGACGCATGAGGAAAAGTCCCATAGGCGAAGCTACAGCAGGGAAAATAAGTGCCATATATGTATCTATCATGTGCATTTTCGCCATAACGATATACTGCATGATATAGATAACATTGCTCTGATAGAGAAGTGCAACGACGATTATGCCGTTTATTATCTTTCCGCCTGGAAACTTGCACTTTGCCAGCACAAATGCAGCCATAGACGAGAAAAAGCACTGCAATAAAGTTACCGCAGCGGTAACGAAAACGCTGTTGAATACATATCTCGAAAAGGGTACGCGGTTCTGGTGCAGTACCCTGAACATATCCCTGAAATTATCAAGGGTAGGGCTTGCCGCATAGAGCTTTGGCGGAAACACAAAAAGCTCCTCTATCGGCTTAATAGACATAACAATAGTAAGATATATAGGCAGAGCCATGAAAAGTCCGAGAATGGCAAGAATAAGGAATATAGCAACACTTCCCCCTATTTTTCTGCCTGCCTGTCTGTTTGAAGCGTGAAGCTTCGCGGTATTTACCTGTGCCAAAGCCTCACCTCCTCAGTCCATATACTTGCCCAGCACCTTGTTTATGAGCTTGTTGCAGGCGAACATGGCAACAAAAAGCACCATGCATATCGCCGAGGCATAGCCCATTTCAAAACGCTGCCAGCCGTAATCAAATGCGTGTGTCATAATAGTATGAGCCTTATAATCGGTACTCGGGAAGCCCACAAGGTTCTGGGCTACAGTACCTGCTGTAAATGAGCTTACTATCTGCATTACAGCCGCGAACATGAGCTGCGGTCCCATTGAGGGGATAACTATGTATATAAGCTCCTGCCAGCGTGTGCGTATACCCTCGATAGCACCTGCCTCATACATGGAGCGGTCTATATTCTGAAATCCTGCACGGAGCGCAAGAAAGCCTGCTCCGAGAGATATCCAGAGCTGTACCACGATAGTTACTCCGAGGACGTATCTGCCGTCCGTAAGCCACTGCACGGGAGAATTTATAATTCCCAGATTTATGAGGAAAGAGTTCACATAGCCGTTCATATCGCCGCTGAAAATAAGCTGCCACACCGTATATACATTAGCCATAGACGGTGCATAGAATATGAGAGTGAAAATTGTTTTCAGCCTCGGGTGCATCTCGTTTATGAGCCATGCAAGCAGAAAACACAGCACATAGCTCACAGGACCTGTCAGAAGGGCAAATACAAGAGTAACTCTTATGGACTTCATAAATATCTTGTCAGAAAGGAAGAGTGTGGTGAAATTTGAAAGTCCTACAAATTTCGGCGGCTGTACCATATTAAAATCGGTAAAGCCCATAGGAAGTGACATAACTACAGGTATTATGGTAAATACGATAAAAAATATCATAAACGGAGCTATCATTCCGTAGCAGCCCTTATTCTTCTTTATATCGCGCCAAAGCATACTGCGCTTTTCCTTTTTCGTTCTTTTTCCGATATTTTCCGCTGAAACAGCCATTTTTCACACTCCTTTCTTTTCAACGCTTTGTAGGGGGGCGATGCCCATATCGCCCCGATAGCTTTATTGTTCATCATCGGGCGGATAATATCCGCCCCTACAAGCGGCAAAGCCGCTTGCTAATGGATATAGACTAACAGCTCAGCTTAGTCCGAGATCTTTTCGCTTTCGGGTTATCTCCTCATTTATGTCCCTGTTGTACCAAATAAGCGTATCCCGGGGATTTGCTTTCTCGTTGATAGTCTCTCTGAAAGCATTCATTATATTTCGCGTAACAGCGTATGACGCAGGTATTATAGGTATCTCCTCCAGCTCCTGCTGCTGCGCTCTGAGTCTTGCAAGCTCGTCCTCAGACCATGAAAGCTGTCCCAATGCTTCAATATTTGCAGTATCAAAGCGTCCAAGAGTACCGAGAAGTCCCTCTATCTGCGAAGCATACTGCACCTGAGTATCCGTATCGGTGAACCATTTAATGAACTTCCATGCGTTTTCCTTGTTCTTGACCTTCTTGAATATAACAGCACCCGCACCGTTTGAATTAGCCGCATGAGAAACCGTACCGTCCGCCCTTACAGTACCGGGAACAGGGCAGAAGTCCCACAATCCACTGATTTCCGGGGAAGCTGCCGCAAGCTGATTGAAGAAGGTATAATTTGCAATAACTAAGGGATATTCTCCCGTTCTGAAACGGCTGAAGGCATCATAGGTCTGCTCAAAGCTGTATTTATTATAGAAATCAGTCCACTCTTCAAAGGACTGTACAGCCTCTATGGAATTAAATGCAGAAGCAGTCT
>Ga0310786_10006204_pt1 | contig 15989 bp, 12 predicted proteins | sample AusTroGonzalo_MG_FD_203881 | JGI IMG/M metagenome (GOLD analysis project Ga0310786, IMG submission 203881) | Bovine rumen microbial communities from tropical cattle in Woodstock, Queensland, Australia - Gonzalo_03 (v2) (version 2) | ecosystem: Host-associated > Mammals > Digestive system >... | reverse complement strand
CGCCCGAGCGCCGCCAGCAGCTGGTCGAGGCATACCGCAAATACCTGAAGAAAGCAAAGAACAAGAAATAACGAGAAAATGAATCGGAAACTCATCCATATACTGGTCGCTTCAGGCTTGCTTTGCTCCCTCTTCTCATGCGAGGACAGCCGTAAGCAGAGTGACTTGTCACAACCCAACTACAGCCTGACTGACACACTGTTAAGCAACACCATTAGTTCCGTCGACTGGTATAGCGTCTATTATGGCAGCGACGAACAGAGAGAGTTTGTCATCACTCGTCTGAATCAAATCGTCGACAGTCTGGAGCAGGTAGGCGACTTGAACGAGATGGGGGCTGACACCTATCGTGGTTTAATCTATTACAACGCTTACAATAATCTTGAGGCCGAAAAGTATTTTAGCCGTGCCTTTGCCCACAACAGCCTTGAGGATCGCAAGCAATGGTATTTCAACGAAGCCGGTTACGAATTGGCAAACCAGTTGTATCTCAGGCACAATTACGAAGGTTTCACGCGCGTGGCCGTACCCCTTCTTGCCTCAATGGACTCATTAGGAACCTTCCTGCGCGTAGACCATAAGATTGACCTTTATTCGCTGTTAGGATGCTGCTATCTGAAACTGGAGCAGCCAGACAAAGCGAAGGAGGCTGTCGACAGGGCACGCGACTTTGGCCGCGAAGTGCTGGCCAAGGACACGTCGGCCTATATTCACCAGTCATTCATCAATTACTATGCCAGAATCAAAGATGCCTACGTCAGGGTGAAGGATTTCGAAGGAGCCAGAAGGTGGATGGCGTTCACCGACTCTATTGGCAATCTTTTTGCACGAAGATATCCTGATGCCGCGGTCTGGCCTATCTACAATGGCTATACCCATCTGGACCGAGCCATCAAGGTGTGGAGCCTGGGCATGAAGGATTCGGCTGCCGTCGAATATGCTGAGTTCCGCAAATACAAGTGTGCCTACGATACCAACGGGCTCATCCAGTCAAATGACTACCTGATGAATGCCGAGCGCTGGGCAGATGCCGCCGATAACTACATCGCACTCGACTGGTTCATGAAAATGAACAACGAGAAGCCCTACTTGGAGGAACTCTATGCCTATTATTTCCCCAAGTTCCGCGCCAATTACTATGCCGGACGTAAGGACACCGCCCTGTTTGTGGCCAACCAGATAGCCGAAGCCTTTGACTCTGCCTACATCTGGCAGAAGAGAAGTTCAATGGCCGAGATGGCCACCGTCTACGACACGCAGGGCAAGGAGATGAAGATTGCCCACCAGCAGGCCCAGCTGTCGAAGGAGCGTTGGATTGGAACGCTTGCCGCTCTGGTGCTGCTCACTATCTTCTTCGTCGTCTACACCTTGCATCGACGCAAGGCACAGAAACGGCTTGCCGCTGCCCACGAAGAGTTAGAGACTGCCCATGGGAAACTGGAGAAAGCCCACTCGGAACTGAAGACAGCCTACGACCAGTTAGAAGAAACCACAGCCGCCAAGGAGCGCATAGAATCGGAACTGCGCATTGCCCGCGACATACAGATGTCGATGGTGCCAGGCATTTTCCCAGAATACGACGGCCTCGACATGTATGCCGAGATGACGCCTGCCAAGGAAGTGGGAGGAGACCTCTATGGCTATATCATGAAGGGCGACCAGCTCTACTTCTGCGTGGGCGACGTCAGCGGCAAGGGTGTTCCTGCCTCGCTCTTCATGGCTCAGTCGGCCCGTCTCTTCCGTACCCTCGCCACTGAGGGCATGAAGCCTGCCGACATAGCGTTCCGCATGAACAACGAGCTTTCCGAGGGCAACGACAGCAACATGTTCGTCACCATGTTCATCGGCCTAATCCACCTCGACAGCGGCCGTCTCGACTACTGCAACTGCGGCCATAATGCACCCCTCATCGATGGACAGTTCCTTGAGATGATGTACGTCAACCAGATGATCGGCTTCTGGGAAGGCACTCCCTTCAACGGCGAGACCATTGACGACATCCGAGGCAAGCAGCTGCTCATCTACACGGATGGTCTGAACGAGGCGGAGAACCCCCAACAGGAGTTGCTGGGCAACGAACGTCTGCTCCAGCTCATGTCGACGGCTACCAGCCTCGACTCCCATCAGACCATAAAGATGCTGAAGGCTGCCGTGGAGGAGCACCGCGATGGTGCCGCCCCCAACGACGACCTGACGCTGATGTATCTGAGACTTTCATAATGTAGAACTTCAATTGATTAATCAAATAAAAAAACGACAATGAAAAAAATCATGATGACGCTCGCAGCCGTCTTTTGCTGCGCAATGGTTTCAACAGTGTTCACCGCTTGTGGCGATGATGATGAGAGCAATCCCAACACTTACAGGTACGAGGTGAAAATAGACGCAGGTAGCGTTGGCTATGCCGACGAAATCCGTACTGTGCACACAGCCTTCAAGCAGGCTGTTGGTGCAAACAGTAGCTACCATGAAATGTTAAGTAGCCCTCAGGACAACGAGATGAAAACCAAGTGCAATGCAGTCTGGCAGCAGTATTCCAACATCCAGAGTACCTACCTGAAGTTCTACCTCTGCCGCATCACAGCTGCAGTCGGAGCGGCAGACAAGGAGGATGTCATCGCCACTTACGAGTTAGGCCAGGCCCTTACCACGCCCTACGTGGAATACGCTTTCGTCACTAATGAAAAAGAGGCATACGACGCTCTGGAGGCCAAAAAGGGCACAATCAGCGAAGAAGTGTATAATGCCAGTTTAAAAACGCTCAACGTTTTCTTAGGCAAACACATAAATGCTAGCCGAACATCAGCGTTCGAGTTTCATTTCAAAGAGGTGTTGGGCAAGTTCTGGCCTGACACAGACGCAAATACCAAGGCCATCATTCATGCCTGCGACTCCATCGCCAACGCTCATGCTTCTGACACGCTGGCTGTCGACGTTACCGTTTCCGTCACCAAGACCGGCCTGCTTGACAAGAAGATAACGAAGTTCTGGGAAAAGACGTTCCGTTCCAATATGTAATAATTGTATTTAGCTATGAAAAAGTATTTAATGACGATTGCAGCTGGACGACTGGCGCTCGCAGCCGTCTTTTGCTGCGCAATGGCAATGACTGTCTCTGCCCAGAATTCTCAGGAGGACAGGAACCGAGTGTTTAACATTACCTTGGGCAACGTGCAGTACGCTCATCACGACGAGAAGATGTCGGCAGGCGAAGCCGTGGGCAAGGTGCTCACTGGCGCGCTCACAGGACAGGTCTCGATACAAGCCACCAAGTATGAACAGGATGTGAAGAGCGCTATCATCAAGGGACTCTCAGGAGCCTATCGCTTCCGCTTCAACAACGGACTGCTGCAGTTAGGCGACGTGGTCGAGGAAGGCAACATCGTGGTCGATGCCCTTATCACTAACATACTGGCAAGGTCGAGCACCAGCACGTGGAAGGACAAGAACAACAAAACGCAGATCAATACCTATTATACAGGCAACGTCGAGGCAATACTCACGCTGAAGGACGCTAAGACGGGCGAAGTGATAGCCACTCCGACTGTTGGTGGTTGGGGCTCTGCCAGCTCAAGTTTCAGCACCTCGGATAAGGCCGTCCGCGATGCCATCGACCGACTCTCTGGCCGCATCACCGTCTGGCTGAACAAGCACCGTCCGCTGCAGGCAAATATCCTTGAGGGTGCCACAGCCAAGAAGGACAAGCAGAAGGAAGTCTACATCGACTTCGGCAGCAGCGAGGGTGCCTTCGTGGGTCTCCACATGGGTGTCTATCAGGTGAGAACCATTGTGGGGCACGAGGCCAAGTCGCAGATAGGCAAACTGAAAATCGAGGCCGTCGAGGGCGACGACATCAGCCGCTGTAAGGTACAGAGCGGCGGCAAGGACATCAAGGCCGCCATCGATGCCGGACAACAGCTCCGCGTCATCTCGATAGACTAATAGTACTCCAAAAATCAGTGGACGATTCTTCTTTGATTCGCTTGAACTCAAGAAGAACCGTCCACTGATTTGATTCTTTAGAAATTCCGTTATTTACCACATTGACAACTCTTAATGTTTGCAACGTAAGTTTCAAGAGTCTGGATCATAGCTTCAAGGGCATAAATCTTTTGCTCATTATAGGTAAGCCTGGCCTTGAGCTCTTCTATTTCTTCATTTTTAGCACAACCCTGAATGGCTTTTTCAAACTCAGGTTTTGTGACGTAGTTGGACAAGTCGGGCGTGCCGCTACCGCCTTGGGGGGTTATAACCTGTTCTTCAACATATTTAATCCTATCTTGAAGATAATAAATAAGTGCTATTCCTTCCTGATAATGTTTGTCATCCTCCTCAGCCAAGCTGTCGACGCGTTCTTGCGTCTTGTTCTGCTGCTCCACAAGAGTGTTGATGTCCTCGCCGGTCATGACCAGTTCGCCGTTGTTGAAGCTGATGTTCTTCACGTCGTTCGGCCCAATGGTGATTTTAGTGCCATTGGCCATTTCGATAACCATGTTGTAAGTATTGTTCTGGGCGTTGCCGTTCAGCGCAACTGCCAGTAGCGCAACGAGCGCAATCAAAAAATTCTTTTTCATTGTATTCTGTTTTTTAGTTGTTCATAATCTTGAATGATAATTTTCCGGCGCGAATGACATAGACGCCTTTTGCCAGTCCGTGCATGTCGATGACTGCCGTACCATCGGCCTGGGCTTTAGTGGTGCGAACCTGCTCGCCTTTGGCATTGTAGAGCATGACGGTGATACCCTCTTTCAAATGGTCGAAGGCCACCATCCCCTGCTTGTGCTCACGGTCCACCTTGATGTTTTTGATAGCCGTCGGCTCGCTTTCCAAGAAACTGTAGCCCGTGATGTCAGCCACAGGAAACTCCACCTGTTTCTCAGCCGTCGTAATGACAAGCTGGTCGTTGGCATACGTGATGACGGGATTGTCCGCGAGGGCTACGGCCACTATCTCTGCGCCAGTCTTAATCACGATGAACACATCGTCCGATGCCCTTGCCTGCCTGGGTATAACGATGGCCAACAACAGGGCGACAAGAAAAAGTAACTTTCTTTTCATAGGTCACAAAACACTCACCCGCAGCCCCAACGGGTGATTTTTTAGTTTATGATGAAGCGTGGAGCTGATGCTTGCAAGTCGAGCATAACGCTTCGTTGTTCAATTCTGCCGTGTGTCTCTTGCGAAACTCTGTGCAAATATACACAATTTATTCCAAACTCCATCACTTTTTCCCGTTTTTCTTTTGGGTTTGCTGAAAAAGTTGTAACTTTGCAGGCGTTTTAGGGAAATGTTTGTTATGAACGAAGAGAGAAAGAGAGTGAACCCGTTTTTCGAGCCTTACCATACGCCGCACGACACGGCGCCCTTCGACCGCATCCGCATGGAGGACTACGAGGAGGCCTTCATGGAGGGCATCAGGCGCGAGGACGAACAGATAGAGCGGATTATCAACAACCCTGAGAAGCCGACGTTCGACAATACCATCATTACTATAGACGACGAGAAGGACAAGGACGGCTACTACGACCTGCTGGGCCGCGTATCGACGGTATTCTTCAACCTGCTGTCGGCAGAGACCAACGACGACATGGACACGCTGGCGCAGAAAATGAGTCCCATCCTGACGAAGCACGCCAACGACATCCGCCTGAACGAGCGGCTGTTCGAGCGCATCAAGTATGTTCACCGTCACCACCGCAAACTGACGGCTGAGGAGAAGATGCTGTTAGACAACTGCTACGATGGTTTCGTGCGCAGCGGTGCACTGCTCGATGCCGACGGTAAGGAGCGTCTGCGCCAGCTGACGGAGGAGGCTTCGATGCTCAGTCTGCAGTTCTCGCAGAACCTGCTGAAAGAGAACAAGGCATTTGTGCTGCACATCACTGACGAGGCACAGCTCGACGGGCTGCCACAGACGGCCATCGATGCGGCTGCCAAGGAAGCCCGCGACAGGTTTGGGGAGACAGAGGGAGATATGACTGAAGCAGTCAACACCCCGCCCCCGACCCCTCCCCTTACAGGGGCGGGGAGAAGCGCAGAAACGAAATACGGGTGGGTTTTCACGCTCGACTCGCCGAGCTATGCGCCGTTCATGACCTACTCGACACAGCGTGAGCTGCGCCGCCAGATGTACATGGAGAAGAACCAGGTGTGCATACACGACAATGCGGAGAACAATCTCGAAATATGCAAGCGCCTCATCAATCTGCGCCGCGAACTGGCTCAGCTGTTAGGCTACAAGACCTACGCTGACTATGTGCTGAAGCACCGCATGGCCGGCACGGTGCGTGGCGTCTACCGACTGCTGAACGACCTCATCGTTGCTTACAAGCCCACCGCCAAGAAAGAGGTGGCAGCCATTGAGAAGCTGGCTAAGAAGATGGAGGGCAAGGACTTCCGGTTGGAACCGTGGGACTTCTCCTTCTATTCGCACAAGCTGAAACTGCAGAAATACAATATCGATGCCGAGATGCTGCGGCCCTACTTCCAGCTCAACCGCGTCATCGACGGTGTCTTTTCATTGGCCAACCGCCTCTACGGCATCACCTTCAAGGAGAACAAGGATATTCCCGTCTATCACCCTGACGTCAAGGCATACGAGGTGTTCGACCGCGACGGCTCGTACCTCGCCGTGTTCTACGCCGACTTCCACCCCCGCAAGGGCAAACAGGGCGGCGCATGGATGACGGAGTATCAGGGGCAGTGGATAGAAAGGGAAAAGGGAAAAAGGAAAAGTGAAAAATCACTCAACGTCCGTCCCCACGTCTCGGTGGTGATGAACCTGACGAAGCCGACCGAGGAGAAGCCTGCGCTGCTGACACTCGGCGAGGTGGAGACGTTCCTGCATGAGTTCGGACATTCGCTGCACGGCATGTTCGCCAACACACGCTTCGAAAGCCTCAGCGGCACTAACGTGTGGTGGGATTTTGTAGAACTGCCGTCGCAGTTCATGGAGAACTACGCCATAGAAAAAGAGTTCCTGCGCACCTTCGCCTTCCACTATGAGACGGGCGAGCCGCTGCCCGACGAGCTGATAGACCGCATTGTGCGCAGCCGCAACTTCATGGTGGCCTACGGCTGCATGCGCCAGGTGTCGTTCGGCCTGCTCGACATGGCCTACTACACGAAGCGCGACGAGTTTACCGACGACATCATCCCCTTTGAGAAACAGGCCTGGGCAAAAGCGATGGTCACCGACCAGCTGCCCGACACGTGCATGACCACCCAGTTCTCGCACATCATGGCAGGCGGCTATGCGGCCGGCTACTACAGCTATAAGTGGGCCGAGGTGCTCGAAGCCGACGCCTTCGCTGTGTTCAAACGCCACGGCATCTTTAATCAGGAGGTAGCCCAGCGTTTCCGCGACTGCATCCTGTCGAAGGGTGGTACCGAGAATCCCATGACATTATATAAAAGGTTTAAGGGCAGTGAGCCTACCATCGACGCACTGCTAAAGAGAAACGGGATCAAGAAAGTGAAGAGTGAAGAGTGAAGAGTGAAGAATCTTTTAAGTGAAGAGTGAAGAGTGAAGAGTGATGAGTGAAAAGCAGCATAAACTGGACGAGCGCTACCTGCGCATGGCCCGCATCTGGGCCGAGAACTCCTACTGCCAACGGCGGCAGGTAGGAGCCCTCGTGGTGAAGGACAAGATGATTATCAGCGACGGCTACAACGGCACGCCGAGCGGCTTTGAGAATGTCTGCGAAGACGAGGCGGGCGTCACCAAGCCATACGTGCTGCACGCCGAGGCCAACGCCATCACGAAGCTGGCACGGTCGAACAACAACAGCGACGGCGCCACCATCTATATCACCGCCTCGCCCTGCATTGAATGTGCCAAGCTCATCATTCAGGCCGGTATCAAGCGCGTGGTCTACGGTGAACAGTACCGTCTGACTGACGGCATCGACCTGCTGCGCCGCGCAGGCATAGAAGTGGAGTATCTGGAAGTTTGATGTTTGATGTTTGAAATTTGAAATTTGAACTTTTGGAGCAGTGAGGGCCATCATGCTCGCATGTTTGGCCAAGTCGTGACAAAAGTCAGCAAAGCTAAGTTTTAAGATTAAAATGAAAAATAAGTCGAACCGATTCATCCCCCTGTGGTTAGCTGTAAGCATGGTGCTCGGCATCTTCGTCGGCACGTTCTTCGCCAACCGTTTCTCGGGCAACCGCCTGAGCATTATCAATACTGGTAGCAACAAGCTGAACGACCTGCTGCATATCGTCGACGACCAGTACGTTGACACCGTCAATGTGAACGACCTGGTGGAGAAGGCTATGCCGCAGATACTGTCGGAACTGGATCCGCACTCCGTCTACATCTCTGTGAAGGACGTACAGCAGGCCAATGATGACCTGCGCGGCTCGTTCTTCGGCGTGGGCATTGAGTTTACCATCCTTAAGGACACCATCCACGTGCAGAACGTCATCTCCAACGGACCATCGGAACGTGCGGGACTGCTCGCTGGTGACAAAATTGTCGAGGTGGACGGCAAGCCGTTCGTCGGCAAGGAGGTGACCAACGACGAGACCATGCGCCGGCTGAAGGGTGAGAAAGACACGAAGGTGGAGCTGGGTATCCTGCGTTACAAGGAGAAGAATATACGCCATTTTACCGTCACTCGTGGTGAGATTCCCATGAAGAGCGTTACCGCCACTTACATGCTCGACTCGAAGACGGGTTACATCAAGATTAAGAACTTCGGCGAGAAGACCTACCCCGAGCTTCTCATCGCCTTGGCCAAGCTGTCGCAAGACGGTTTCCAGAATCTGGTCATCGACCTTCGCGGCAACGCTGGTGGCTATCTGGCTTCTGCTGTACAGATGGCCAATGAGTTTCTGCCGCGTAACCGACTGATTGTGTATACCGAGGGTCGCCGCTCACAGCGTCAGGACTATCACAGCGACGGGCGTGGCAGTTACCAGCAGATTCCCTTGGTCGTGCTCATCGACCAAGGGTCGGCCTCGGCCAGTGAGATTTTTGCCGGTGCCATTCAAGACAACGACCGTGGTACCGTCATTGGACGCCGTTCATTCGGTAAGGGACTGGTGCAACAGCCCATTTCCATGCACGACGGTTCCATGATACGACTCACCATTGCCCGTTACTACAGCCCCTCCGGACGTTGCATACAGAAGCCCTACACCGCTGGCGGCGACAAGAGCTACGACGAGGACATCCTGGAGCGCTATCAGCACGGTGAGTTCTTTTCACAGGACAGCATCAAGCACGACGGTCCTGAGTACCATACTTCTAACGGACGTGTGGTCTATGGCGGCGGCGGCATCACACCTGACATCTTCGTTGCCGAGGATACGCTCGACATGACCTCGTACTACAAGGAAGCCTCCATGTCGGGACTCATCCTGCAGTTTGCCTACGAATATACTGACGAGAACCGTCCCACCCTGTCGAAGTTCAAGGATCTGCACGAGTTGGAGGCATACCTGAAGCGCATCAACTCCGTGGAGGTCTTTGTCAACTATGCTGAGAAGAACGGGCTGAAGCGCCGTAACCTGATGATTCAGAAGAGCCACCGCCTGTTGGAGCGTTACATCAACAGCCGCCTCGTCTACAGCGTGCTCGACGAACAGTCGTGGACCATTTACCTGAACCGTGAAGACCCGGCCATCATTGAGACGCTCCGCGTGTTCCGCGACGGCCAGGCCTTCCCGCAAAGTCCAGAAAACGCTAAATAAGCTGAATATGCCAGCCAACAACACGATGAGATGCTCCTGCCTCCTGCTATGCGTTATTGCGTATCTGTTATCCGCTACCCCACCCGCTTTTGCCCAGAGCAAGCAGGTGCTGCTTGAGACGACTGAGGGCAACATACGCATAGAACTGTCGGACCTGACACCCGTTCACCGCGACAACTTTGTTCGTCTGGTGAACGAACATTTCTACGACTCACTGCTCTTCCACCGCGTCATCAAGGACTTTATGATTCAGACTGGCGACCCCATGAGCCGCCATGCAGAGCCGGGCGCCTCTCTTGGCGAGGGCGATGTCGGCTATACGCTGGAGCCGGAGTTCCGCGTGCCGCAGCTGTACCACCGTCGCGGCATGGTGGCTATGGCCCGTGAAAGCGACGACGTGAATCCAGGTCGCCGCAGCAGCGGAAGCCACTTCTACATTGTCTGGGGGAAGACCTTCTCCACCAAGGGGTTAGAGAATGTCCAACAGCGTCTCGACACCATGACAAACAACACCGTAAAATTGACGCCGGAGATGCAGCAGACCTACAAGCGCATTGGCGGTACCCCTCATCTTGACGGCCAGTACACCGTATTCGGCGAGGTCATCGAAGGTCTTGACGTTGTGGAACGCATCATGAAAGTCTACACCGACGACTATGACCGTCCCGTTGACGATGTCCGCATTATCAGGGCCACATGTCGCAATTAGTCCTGTTTTCTCCGAATCCTTTTCGTCATCACGCTTCTTTTTTTCGTGTTGGAAGGGAAAGGTATCGGCGTGACGCTGGCTGAAGACATACCTCGACACAGAAGTGCTCGTGTCGCCCCTGACGGTACTGTCAGATCCTCTTATAACATCTTTTAACCGTTACATGTGCCAGTTTGGGGGCGTTCTTAAGTAGAAATGTGTAAAAAAGTTTGGGAAATAGGAGGAAATAATATATCTTTGCACCGTCATACCAATTGTCAGACAATGAGTACACAGACAATGACACAACAGATAGCCGAATACTTCAAGACGCAACCCGTCTTGAAAGCTTGGCTTTTCGGCTCTTTTGCACGTGGCGAAGAGCGTGAGGACTCTGATGTGGACTTACTCATCGTTCTTGACCATTCCCAGCCTGTCGGTTTGAAATTCTTCGGCATGTACGAAGACTTGAAGGAGTTATTGGGTCGCAATGTTGACCTGGTGGTAGATCGTACTTTGGCCCCATTTGCTCGCGAGAGTGTTGACCGTGATAAAATTCTGATTTATGAGAGAGCCGCTTAAAGACCGCGAACGGCTTGAACACATGCTCCAGGCTATCGGACGTATTCTCCGTTACACCAACGGGAAGACGTTCCAGGAAGATGATCAAAGGTATGCGCAACTACATTGTACATGAGTACTTCCAGATTGACAACATCATTGTTTGGGACGTCGTTACCAATGAACTTGCTATACTACAAGAGCAGATAAACCGATATCTTGCTGAAACCGATTGGGCACAGTGGAACAAAAATAATAACAATGTATAACCCTCTAAACGAAAGAGGAAACGAAAGAGGAACAATTCTATTTCGCAATATTTTCTCCGAATTCTTTGGTGGTTCGGAGATTTTTGTATATCTTTGCACTACAAAATCCGCATACAATGACAGAGAAGAGCAAATATGTACGTTTCGACTGGGCCATCAAGCGCATCCTTCGCGACAAGACAAACAAACGATGGAGCAGCGAGAGCCAGCCGAGCTTGCTCGAAGATGGCCGAGTCGCGACAGAGTTCGACAAAGTCAAGGAGGTGCTGGAGGGGCTGATTACCGTCCTGTTAGGTGAACCAGTGACCATTATGGAGATTCTGGAGAGCGAGGGGAATCAGGATTCCCGCGAGGACAAGATGAACCGTGTGGACGTGAAGGCCAAGACCTCGGAGGGCGAGTACATCATCGTGGAGGTACAGCTGACGAAGGAGCGCGACTTCTTCCAGCGCATCCTGTTCGGTACGGCCAAGGGCATTACCGACCAGATCAGCATCGGTCAGGACTACAGCGTCATCAAGAAGATCTACTCCATCAACATCCTGTACTTCGACTTCGGCTGTGGCGATGACTATGCCTACCACGGTGTGACCACGTTCACAGGCATGACGAAGGAGGGCTCCGTGCTCCGTTTCAACAACGAGAAGGAAGAACGCTACATCAGCGAGACCACCAAGCACGTGACACTACCCGACGAAGTGTTCCCGGAGTACTTCCTGCTGATAGTCAACCACTTCAAACGATGGAGCAGTGAGAGCCATCCGAGCTTGCTCGAAGATGGCCGAGTCGTGACAGAGTTCGACGAAGTCAACGAGGTGGCAAAGACACCCATCGAGGAGTGGATGGATTACTTGAAGGATGCCGTCATCCGCGATGACACGACGACTCCCGGCCTGCAGGCTGCCCGCGAGAAGCTGGCCTACATGAGCATGACCGACAAGGAGCGCCGTGCCTACGAGGACTACATGATCAGCGTCCATGCCGCCAAGGATGCCTGGGACACCGCTATTGATGAAGCAAAAGCGGAAGGCATGGAGAGAGGTATGGTAACAGCCAATCGCGAGAACGCCCAGAAGATGAAGGCTCTTGGATTATCATCAGACGTAATAGCTCAGGTTACCGGCCTAACCGCTGAAGAAATAGAAGGGCTGTAAAGCCGAGATAAGAATATTAATTTGAGACCTCTAAACGATAAAGAATCATTTTAATATCAGATAATTATGACATAGCAACGAACATGAATGGGGAGAGACCATAGAAAACGGCACCAGGTGCCGCGCTCCCAATAGGGACTTTTACAGACAAACAATATTTACTAACCAACGAGTAAGGATTGTGCGTTGTAGTGGCAGGCCCTGTGCCAGCCCGTTCCCGTTCGACTTTTAGATACTTGAGCTTTCTGCTCTTGTCTCTCTCCTTTATGAATACCGCCAATATTCGCAACTGAGATCAAGCAGTTCAGAAGGTTCATGCCCGTTAGGGGGCGTGAGCTGTTCTTGCTTGTTTAGTTGCATGGTCACTTGGCGGTAACCAATAAAGGAGAATAAGCATCGGATGGTTTCACGCCTTTTCTTATTCCCCAAAAACAAAACTAAAATGAACAAGCAAATGAGACTAATTACTTATCTGTGGTTACTGCTTATGATGCTCATGCCAGTATCCGTGTCGGCAAAGACTTTTAAAGGAACCATAAACATAGAAGTAGGAGAAACATACTATGTTGATCTCGGTTTCGGAAGTGGTTATACCGTGTCTGGATATTGGACTAAGACAGACGGCAGCACTTTTCTTATTACCAGCTGTAGCAGTGGCAACGGAGGATGCACGATTAAGGGTAATAAAGTAGGCACATCTACCCTAAACTGGAAAGGAGTTGTTTCTGGTGGATGGAGTACATGGGACGAAGAATGGTATTGGACTGTGAATGTTAATTCTAAATCAAAGAAAGTCACTGATATAATCCTTAACAAGACGTCCTTGTCACTTGTAGTAGGAGGGCAAGAACAATTAGCTGCGACAGTCTTACCCACAGATGCAACCAACACAAGTGTCAATTGGAGTTCAAGTAACAATAATGTTGCCACAGTGGACTACTATGGATTAGTGGAAGCTAAAAGCACAGGTACCACAACAATTACTTGTAGTGCTATAGACGGTAGTGGCGTGAAAGCCACATGTTCTGTAACGGTAGTAAGTGACTATAAGTTAGCGGATATTAACGCGTCGAACTTTCCAGATGAAAATTTCAGAAACTATTTGCTATCGCAAGACTATGGAAGCGATGGGAAGCTAATGGCTTCAGAGGCAACAAAAATAACTAATATTTGGGTTGACAGTAAAAGTATTACCAACCTAAAGGGAATAGAATATTTTACGGCATTAAAAACGCTTAGTTGTGCTAAGAACCAATTGACATCGCTAGATTTATCTTCAAACACCATGTTGGAAAGCCTTTATTGCAACAGCAATCAACTAACGGAATTAAATTTGACAAATAATGTTCAATTAAAGAGGATACAATGTCAATATAATAATTTACCAAATCTAAACGTAAGTCAATGTAAAGAATTATTACAGTTGCAATGTCAATATAATCAGTTGACATCTTTGGATGTAACTCAGAATACTGCATTAATCAAAATGAGATGTGATAAAAATCAACTTGCAGCCCTTGACATCTCACGAAACACAAACTTAGAAGAAATATGGTGTGCCCAGAATAATTTGACTGCTCTGGATTTGTCAAATAATGGAGATCTTAAAGAGTTGTTTTGCTACGATAATCAAATAGCTTTCTTGGACGTATCTCCCTGTACATTACTAACAGATTTGAGTTGTGGCGGTAATCAGTTGTTACGACTGGATGTTACAAAGAATACGGCATTGGAAGATTTGTCGTGTTATGAAAATATGCTAACGGAATTAGACCTTTCAAGAAATGCCTCTTTAACGAAACTATCCTGCTCCAGAAACAAACTAACAGGTTTGGACGTATCGAAGAATACGTTATTAACTACTATCGAATGTTATTCTAATCAGATAAGAGGCACCCAAATGGACAGGCTTATAAGCAGTTTACCTACTGGAAGCAATAGTGGAGAACGTTCCTTTAAGCCCGTTGACAGGATGTATGAAGGAAATGTTTGTACAAAAGCTCAGGTTGCGGCGGCCAAAGCGAAAGGGTGGATTCCCAAATGGGAAACATCATTTGTTTGGGTAGAATATGAAGGTTGCGACAACGAAGGAGCGGAAATTAACGCGACCAACTTCCCAGATAATAATTTCCGGAATTATTTGTTGGAATTAGAGTATTATGGGCTGGATGGTTATCTTGCACCTACAGAAATTCCTTATATAAAAGTTTTATTTGTAAATAGCAAAAATATTGCCAGTTTAAAAGGAATAGAATTCTTAACTTCTTTGGATCAACTATACTGCAACGACAACAATTTAACCATGCTTGATGTGTCAATGAATACAGAATTGATTCTTATTGATTGTCGTGGAAATCATCTGTCCGAACTTTCTGTTTCAAACAATCCCATGTTGAACAGTTTGTATTGTGGACGAAACAGAATTAACGGTGCTGCTATGGATGAACTGATAAGTAGTCTTCCTCAGAACACAACTGATGTATTGTATGGATTCTATGTGTTTGATAACACACAAGGAGACGAGGAAAATGTTTGCACAAAATCACAAGTGGCAGAAGCTAAGGCTAAAGGTTGGAGATCATGGCAGTGTGAGTCCTATAATGAGAGTAGCCAAACATGGAGGGAATACTGGGGTAGTGAAAACGCAAAGCCAGAAAGTATAACTCTCCCAGCTAATGCATCGGTAGTGGCAGGACAAACCATAACGCTGACTCCAGAAATAATACCCGCAGATGCGGAGACCATGCTGACATGGAGCTCGGACGACGAGACGGTGGCTATGGTGAGTCAAGACGGAGTAGTAACAGGCATGAAAAAAGGCCAGACGTTTATCAACGTGGAGACCAACAACGGTAAGACGGCATATTGCAAACTGACAGTAACAGCACCGGAGCCGATAACTATAGAACTGCCCAAGAATGTCACAATATATGTTGGAGGTACCCAAACGCTGATGCCGACGATTACGCCCGAAAATGCTGAGACCACGTTGACATGGAAATCAGATGACATGTCTGTTGTTCGTGTAGATGCCAATGGCGTGCTGATAGGTGTGGCCGAAGGACTGGCCTTAGTGACAGTCTCGACATCTAATGGCCTTACTTCAAACGCCTGTAAGGTGAAAGTGGAATCAACTCCGACAGGCATCAGCACTTTGATGATGGGTGATAAGACAGATGTTCCCATCTATACCCCATCAGGCCAGCGGCTCGTCACTCCCCGCAAGGGCATTAACATTGTTGGTGGGAAAAAGATAATAGTGAAGTAGTGGCTATATAGCCCGTTCAACTGGATTTCCCGTTCATCCCGTTCAGCTGGATTTGAAATCCAGCTACTTCGAATATTGGGATTTGTAATCCCTTACAATAGATGTCAACCCGTACGCAAACTACACACCCGCGTATTGACATGCAGTAGGTGACACCTCTTACACCCGGCACTTAACTCATTGATACTCAGGGTGGTTTTCTTCGGGGTTGGTCGCACCCAAGGTCGCACCCAAGGTCACACCCGTTCGGTCGGATTTGCAATCCGACCATATTGAATATAAGCATTTGTAATGCGATAAACGGACAAAACAAGGATTAAAAATCCTAATATTCACTACGGCTGGATTGC
>Ga0310786_10006203_pt1 | contig 15993 bp, 18 predicted proteins | sample AusTroGonzalo_MG_FD_203881 | JGI IMG/M metagenome (GOLD analysis project Ga0310786, IMG submission 203881) | Bovine rumen microbial communities from tropical cattle in Woodstock, Queensland, Australia - Gonzalo_03 (v2) (version 2) | ecosystem: Host-associated > Mammals > Digestive system >... | reverse complement strand
CCATCCGTGTAACAAACTTGAAACCCGGACTGGTAGAGACCAACTTCAGCAACGTGCGTTTCAAGGGTGATGAAGAGCGTGCCAAGAAACTCTATACAGGCATCAAGCCGCTGACGGGTGACGACATTGCTGACGTGGCTGTCTATGCTGCCAATGCCCCTGAGCATGTGCAGATTGCTGAGGTGCTGATACTGGCAACGCATCAGGCCAGCGGCAGTGTGATCGTCAGAAAGTAATTATATATTCGGCAAAAATAGAAAACATATTCGATAATCTCACAAATTGTTTCTTTTTTTATACCTTGTTCACAATATATTAAATTATGGAATTTTTATATCCCTTTGGTCAACAAGTACACTCACTAATTCAACAAGACCGCTCCCCCAAAAAGGTCTTCGTACTTGGAGTATATGCCAGTGCTGTTCATGCTCGCTGGAAGAAAGACGGCAAAACTATTTGCACTGCTCTTGCCGTAGCGAGTGAACCACGCATCTTCTGGGACGGTAACATCGAAGAAGCAAAGGAAATCATCAGTAAGATTGATATCCCTAAAGAGGTTGGTACATTGGAGCCTGCAGGTAGTCATCTCAATGGCCCATCCGCAAAAGTCCTCGATGAACACATCCTTGGTACACTGGGATACACAAGGAAAGATGCATGGCTTTGCGACCTTCTACCCGAGACGCGTCTTAACTCTGGTCAAGTCAAGGTTATCACCGAACGTTATAATCCGCTGATTGAGCAGTACGGATTAAATGAAGTGACCATCCCTGAGCGCCCAACAGTATTCTGCGACGCTCAGCGATGCCAAGAGGTTTTATCAGAGCTAAAAGAGTCAAAGGCTAGTCTTTTGGTTCTGCTTGGCGATATCCCCATCGCCCAGTTCTTGAATTTTGTGGCAGACGTTCCTTATAAGTCTCTCCAGGAGTATGTCGAGCTTTATGGATATGGTAATGCCACAGCAGCTACAATTGATGGTCACACTATTAATGTACTCCCATTAGCACATCCTCGCCAAATTGGTGCTCTTGGTGCTCATAGCGAAAAATGGAATACACTCCATCAAAAGTGGGAAAGAAACAAATAAATACATACTTCATGGATAAAGAATTCAGTTTTATCAAAGATGACAAATCTCCTCAAGAAATAAAGGCAGAGTCAGTAGACCAAATCCTTTATCAAGATTTTGCTAAAAAGGATTTGCCCATAGTTGAAGAAAAGCAATCTGGTTATGAAGATCCAAGATGGATAGAGAAAAGCAATTCAATCAAAGCACGTGATAATTATACATGTCAATTATGCCATACATTTAACCCAATGCAAGGTGGGCTTATGTATATTCAACAAGGTGAGTATGAGACCTATCATCAATATATGCCACCCAGTAGTTATCAAATTCATGTAAGAGAATTCGATTTCACGATCAATTTCGATTTACTATCTGGGTATCATATTACTATGCCAAGATTGAATGTCCACCATAAAATATACTATCGAAACAGAAACTTATGGGACTATCAAGATGATTGTTTAGTCACCTTATGTGATAAATGTCATCATTACATACATTCACTAAATAACATTGGTATTCCAATCGTAGAAGAGGATTCAAATGGTAATCCTCTCCTTATTGGTTATACTCAGCCCAAACCATATCAGCCTCAAATAGACCACACAGATTTATCTACATTTAAGCCATTATCTATAGTTAAAGAAAACCTCTGGGGTATTAATTTAAAAGGGAAAGATGCAATAGACTTTAAAAAGGCAAAGAGTGAAAATAAAAAATGGTATGATTATCAAGAAATATTAGACCAATATGTTGTACGTATTACAACTTTCAAATCATACGATCCACGCTGGAATAAACATACTCCTGATGAAATAAAGAAAGTCGCAGAGTTCGTAATTTTGGATTTTGTTGAAAACATCCTTGGTTATACAAAAAAGAAATAATATTTTGTCTTTTCACATTATATTCTGCTTCCGTACCTTTGCAGTATGGAAGCAGTTTTTAATATCTCATTGCCCACCACTTGGGCCGAACTAACAGACAAGCAACTGCTGATGGTCTTTAACCTGTTCAGCCGCGACTTGTCATCGGCAGAAGTCAAAACGCTCTGCCTCATGAAGTGGAATCGTCTTCGTGTGCTGGCCACCCTACCCGACCATCGCTTTCTCATAAAGAGAAAGTCGGAAGTGGTTCTGAGTGCCAGACAGGTTCAGCAAGCTACCTCAGTTCTTGATTTCCTTGACAGCTTTGCACCTATGCCTGTTCGTATCTCACGAATCGGCAAGTACCGTGCATTGCCAGCGGACTTCGAGAAGGTCCCGTTTGAGCAGTACCTGTATGTTGACAACCTGTTCCAGGGCTACCTCAACACACAGCAGGAGGAACTGTTGCTTCAGATGGCGCAAATCCTTTATGGGAGCGACCATGTGAAGCCTTCGAAAGCGCATCTGGTAGGTATCTTCTACTGGATGGCGTCGCTCAAACAGTACTTCGCCTCGCTCTTCTCGAACTTCTATAAACCGGCACCCACCAAAGGTGATGACAATCTGCTAGGCAGTGGCCAGCCTGATATCTACAGCCAACTGCGTGACAGCACGAATGCGATGATCCGAGCTCTCACTGGTGGCGATATCACCAAGGAAGAGCGCATCCTGAAGATGGATACATGGCGTGCTCTCACAGAGCTGGACGCAAAGGCTCGTGAGGTCGAGGAGTTCCGCAAAGCCACAAAGAAACCATAATCCGTTCACTATGCTGCTATACCATAGCAGCCTTTAAAGTCATTTCTTATGTTCCCACTATACCCCAACAAACCACAGACATCAACAGTTCCCAACAACGACACCTTTAACTGGGATGCCACATCGTTCTTTGAAGACCTGACCAAGCGCAACAAGTTCGCTCAGTCCAAGCACTTTACCTTCTGCCGAGTCTCAGGGCTTGACGGCTTCGAAGAAGCGCTGGCCAAGATGCTGACGAAAACGGCTTTCGTCTGCGTGTCCGACATCTCACAGGGATTTACGGACATCAACAACACACCGCACACTCGCCGAGTGAAGACGGTGTTCCTGGCTATGCGCCACACCCTCGACAATATGGTGGCCCGCCAGTCTTGTATGGATGCGATGCGAGAGCTGTTCCGACAGTTCATGTCCGTCCTGATCCAGGAACAAACACGTCTTCAGCAGCACTCCATCTATATCGACCCTCGCATCTCATTCCAGGAAATAGACCGCTATTTCTTTTCAGGATGCGCCTGTGCCTACTTCCAAATCGCCGTTGACACCTACACCGATTTACAGTATAATGAGACTGAATGGTTGTGAAAACCGAGAGCAATCAAAAGATAATATTTTGATTGCCGAGGTGCATCCAATCATCGAAATGAAATTTCAATGGTCAAAATCATCCGTTCACTATGCTGCTATACCATAGCAGCCCATTATCCCCATTAAGCCCATTATCAGCCCATCCCCCCATCATCCCCATTAAGCCCACCATGCCCATCACCACGAACCACCCCGACCCACAAGGCGAGCGCGAGAAATACGTCCTCGCCTTCAACGACACCATGCTTAAAATCTGGCAGGAGCAAATCACCCTCCTTGGAGTCATCGACACTGGTCACTTACTTCACTCTGTCAGCGCTTTGCCAGTACGCGCAGATGGACGCTTTATCGAGATAGGCTTGTCACAGGCCTTCCTCGAATATGGACTATGGCAGGACTTCGGCACGGGAAAAGAAATCCCCAGAGGTAATAATGGCGACATCGGCCGTGAAAAGCGCCGTGTCGCAAAAAAATGGTTTTCTAAAAAATACTACTCCTCTGTCCTCAACCTCCGCGACTTCCTAGCTGATAACATCGGCCAGTCCTTCGTCGGTGTTGTCGCCAAAGCGTTAGACGATAATTACAGGAGATACAACCATTAATTATGCCAAATTAGAATCATTTTCTAAAGAAATCATACTTCTTTATTGTATTTTCTGCTTTGACAAACATCGTTATTGTGCCATATCCGTCATAGTCATATTTCCTAAATGGAATATTTCGCCATATAAATGATTCCATTCTAGATTTAAAAGATGACAACAGGCTTTTATGGTATTTTATTACTTCATCTTCATCCTCAAAAACATCCATATATAGGGTTACTAAAATACACCAATTATCTTCATCTTCTTCTATAGATGAGATATTATCAGCAGTGCCATCTTCATTGAATACATCATGTATCATTTCGTCGATGTAACCCCAATACTCTTCACTAAACATATTTGTTTCCATAATAATCAGTTTAGAATAATATTCAATATTAGGTTTATTCTCTTGTTTTACATTAGTCAGCTTTACTTTTTCTTCTTACTATCAATGATGATATCTCTTTGTAAATCCCGTTTCTTACCGCCTTGTGACCATGCCTTGAAGGTTTCCTGTACCTTTCTTCTCAGCTCTTCCTCGCTGTCAGCTTCCAAGTCCAGTTCGGCATGCTTCTTCTTGTTCCGCACGTTGGCCACATAGCGGTTGTCTATCTTGTAGGCGTATCTTACTTCATCCCCTTCGGAAACGGTTTTAACACCGAGTTCTATGAAGGGACCGTCAATCTCGACTTTGACCTTTTCGCTTCGTCTGATTTTCACTCCCCTCAGAACAAACACAAGGATGAGCACTATTAGGAAAATACCTAATAGGCCATTGATTTCTGGAAGGAAGAAATTTTGCATAGGTCAGTATTTTTCGGCAAAGATACAAAAAACAATGAATAATACCTATCTTTTTCTTGTATTTTTCAAAATCATTCAGATATCTATCGTTTCTCCCTCTCTCTTGATTTCCCAAAAAGGAATACCTTTTTCATCCGTGAACTCCTTCATGCGCCAAGCGGACTCAAATCCGCTGGCCACGAAGTGCATGGGGACAAAGAGGCCGACCTTGAAACGCTCTATGAACTGTCGGCCACCGAGGGTGTAACCGTTGCCGATGCGCCCGTCAACGGGGAACATCACCACATCGAAGCTATCGGTAATCTTGCGGATATCCTTCAGCTCGCCCAGGTATTGCTTCTCATGGGCTATCGGGTCTATTTCTTCTTCGAACTCTTCACTATAGATCGTTTCGCCTGGTTTGACATCCTGCAGGAATCTGGCATACCAGTTGTTCAGGTCACCTGCATGGAAGATACGTTTACCCTCTGTCTCGACTATCCACGAAACACCGCTGTCAGTGCTGCCTAATGCCCATACGGATATTGTATCATCAGACCATGTGCCGCCCTTGGCCAACCATACGTCTGCATCTTCCTTTGTGGCTCTCCGATGCTTGTAGATGTCCTTGGAAAGGATATAGGTGATGTTCTTGTGTTGCTTCCTCCACTCGAAGATGGAGCTATTGAAGTGGTCTTCGTGGAAGTGGCTGGAGAAGACATAGATGGGTTTATCCTTCTTCAGGAACGGCAGCACGACGCCATTCAAGTCCAGCCAGTAGTCGAATATCAGGATGAACCTTTCCGTTTCCAGCACGAAACCGCTATGAAATATATACGTTAGCGTCATGTCCAATACTCCTTTTCTCCCGTTTGTTCCATTTCGCCCTTGCACTTAGGACAGGTGTGTTTATCCCATATCTTGATGTTATCGCTGCCGCACTGCAGACATAAACGACCAACCTCGCTTCTGAACGATGGTGCCACGTCGGCAATGATACCACCCACCACAAGGTTCTGGATGGTCTTGCAGTCTGGGCACGACACGGCCGTAATCTCCTGACGGAAGAGTCCACGCCCCTCGTACACCTCGGCCTCATAGCCGCACTGCTTACAACGATATTTCAGTTTCCAAGACATTAGTATCCGAGGTTTTCACCTACCAACACGACGACATGTCGGCCCTGTGGAGAGTTCCTGAGGAAGTGGACGTAGTTACAGATAGACTGTGGCGAGTTGCAGTTATGGCACACGCCATCAGACTTACAGGGCGTCTTGACGTCGAAGCGCGCCGCGTTGGTGGGCGCCGCCGTGCTGCGTGCCCTGGCAAGAGCAGCTTCTACGTTCTGTGCCACTTTATTCATACCGATGACGAAGATGACCTTCTTTGGTCCCCAGGTGATAGCGGCCACACGATTTCCGTTGCCATCAATGTTCACGATGACACCGTCCTCAGAAATGGCATTGGCACTGGATAGATAGACGTCTGAAGAAAACGCCTTGAGATATATCGCCTGCGCTTCCTCTGGCGTTGCAGCGAGGTCACGATCGAGCACTTCGAGTGTACCACGGTCTTTGAGATACTGGGGGATACCAAGGTCACGGACAGTCATTGTACCGCCCCATGTCACACTGCTTCCGTCCTCAATGAGTTCCGACACTTTCCTCACGGCCTCTTCTGCCGTCGCACAATAGAAGCCTTCCATGTGTCGGCGCTTCAGGTTCTTGATAATCGTCTGAGCCAATTGCTCATTTCTTTGTTCCAATGGTGTCATAATAATGCTTGTTTAACTTATTTGCTTTAGTAATAATTCGCAGAGCCTGTCCTCCCTGATAATCTTGGGAGACGCCTTTCCTGCCAGCACCAACACTTTCTTGCCGTTGCGGTAGATATGTAGTTGGCGAGAACGAACTACTGCAGTCAGTTCCGCATCGTCCTGCATAGCTATCCAAAGAGGATGATAGATGCCATCCTCTTCAAACAGCTTCTTCTGCAGGTGCGAGCACATGTTGGTTATATCAATGGTCATTATATTCTCTATTTATGTTGCCTCTGGAATATCACTCCAACGAGTCGTATAGCAAGGACTTCGAAAGTCATGCTTGATACTATCCTTAAAGACGCCCGCTTTGCCTTTGCCACCAGGCTTTGTGTATTGCTGGGAGCCAAGAACAATCGTTTCAGACCCGTATTCACGGTTGATCTTGTCAAGTGCTTCGTCAAGGCGCTTCATCTTCTCATGCCTCTCTGAGTCGTAATCAATGAAGTTCGTCTGTACACCATTGTCAGGGCTGATACCCATTACAATAACTCCAGCACGCTTATAGTGGTAGCCTTGACGGAATATCCTTTCAGTACAACGGGTTGCTGCCTGAACAATCTGCTGAGAAGAGTTCGACGGAGTCAGAAGCCTTTCCTCAGCCATGTTCCAGTACTGTGGTAAGTCCTCGCGGAAGTGATTGGTATCGATAAACACACAAATCGACTGTGCCACCGACTGCTGTTTCCTGAGCTTCTCAGCGCAGCGGGCGGCAAAGTTAGAAACGCTGGTTCGCAAAGTGTCCATATCCGTCACCATACCAGGGAACGAGCGCGAAGTGCAGATGCTTTTCTTCTTGCTCATTTCCTCCATCGGGATGCAGTCAATACCGTTCAATTCCTTCCATGTGCGGATGGCCACCACATTATTTAGCATAGCGCGAACCCACGATTCCGCATGATTTACGAAGTCGAGGGCTGTCTTAACGCCAAGTGCCTGCAAGCGGGCTGCATAGCGGCGTCCAATGCCCCATACCTCGTCAATGTCATACATCTCCAAGGCCTTCACACGTCGCTCATCTGAGTCGATGAAGCAACAGTGCTTATAACCCTTGTATTTCTTAGCATAGTGGCTTGCCATCTTTGCCAGCGTCTTCGTGGGCGCAATACCGATGCTGACAGGCATTCGGGTGGCCTTCCAGATGTACGCGGACAGGTCTTCACCCCAGCGTTTCAGGTCGTAGTTATCCATGCCTGACAGGTCACAAAACCCCTCATCTATAGAATAGCGGTAGAAAGTCGGCGACGCCTTTCTAACCAGCGACATCACACGGTCTGTAATATCGCCGTATAGCTCATAGTTCGATGAAAATACTGTCACCTCACCATTGGGGAAGCGCTCTTTCAATTGATAATAAGGCAACCCTGCTTTGATGCCGAGTGCCTTTGCCTCATTGCTTCGAGCCACTACGCAGCCATCGTTGTTTGACAGTACGACAACTGGTTTCCCGTTCAAGTCAGGACGGAAAACACGCTCACATGAGACGTAACAGTTATCGCAGTCAACGATGGCGTACATAATCAATATTTACTGGTATCTCGATGAATGGAAGTCACCTTCCCCTGAATGATAAACTGGTCGTAGGCATCAATGATGATGGGCTTGAAATCAGGATTGGCAGGCATCAGACGCAAATAGCCTTGCTCCTTGGTGGAAGTGTCGAGCGTCTTCACCGTCAGTCCGCCGTTCACGAAAGCCACCACGATATTCCCATCAGAAACTTCCTCCTGCCTGTCGGCCAGACAGATGTCACCATCGAGGATACCTAAGCCAATCATCGACTCGCCGCGTACACGAACGAAGTACGATGCTTCAGGATGGTGCACGAACTTCTCGTTCAAGTCCAGGCTCTCATGCTGATAGTCGGCAGCAGGCGACGGAAAGCCAGCTGCAACATTTTCAAAGTAAGGAAGTTTCAGGCGTTTGGCTTCCTCCAATGAAATATACTCAGCCCCATCTATGAGGATATTCTCTTTCATATTTATCTGTTTTGACTGCAAATTTAAGAAAAAAGAACCATATTATTCCATTTTATACAGAAAAGATAGCTCTTTCAAGATTTTTTTGTATATTTGCATCATCTACCACAACTTTACAGTTAGAGTTGTAAAACCCAGACTTGGGGGAGCTGCCGTAAATGGCAGCTCTTTTTCTTTGTCTTTTCGTCATTGATTACTTGGTCATACCTTTGCACCAGTTTAATCAACACGAAAACATCATGACCAAAGAAACTCGTACCGACATTCAAATCTATTCTGCCATCGCCATGCTCCTGGCAGGTGTGGCACTGGCCACCGCAGGCTTTATCGTACCGCCCACAGGCGAAATCTCTGATTCCGTACTGCTGTTCTTTGCCCAGTGCCTAATCTATGCAGGCTCCATCTTTGGAGTCAGCATCTATATTCATACCAAATTCGCCGAGCTCAAATCTGAGATCGACTCTAAAGAGGAAGGGGCTGACGCATGAGACCGATAACTGAAATCATCGTTCATTGTACGGCTTCGCCAGAAGGCCAGCCAATGACTGTTAAGCAGATTGATGATATCCATCACAATCAGAACCATTGGGCATGCATCGGCTATCACAAAGTGATATACCTCGACGGCTCCATCCATGATGGCAGGCCCATCGAAAAAATGGGCGCTCATTGCAACGAGGACGGACACAACCGCTTTAGCATCGGTATTGTCTACGTCGGCGGTTGCGCCAAGGATGGCAAAACGCCTAAAGATACGCGAACACCAGAACAAAAGGTGGCGTTGGCAAATCTCCTGGAAGAGCTTCACAAGACATTTCCCAACGCCACCTTACACGGACACCGTGAATTTGTATGCAGCCTGAAGAAGAAAGATCCTCATCATCCCTGCAGCCACTGCAAAGGCTACCCTGCCCTCTGCATCTACGCCAAGAAATCATGTCCGTCGTTTGACGTTCACGAATACGATTACATCTTTAAATCACTTTCAAAATGAAATACTTTACTCGCTTTATAATTTTTGTTTTCATTGTTTATTTGACGTCACTTACTTCCTGCAGGACGATGCGCACGTCAGAAAAGGCGGTAAGTGAAAGTGAGACGGCCTCCGTGACGGCATCCCGTCTCACTTTTTACCGCACTATCGATTCGCTGTCTAGACAGTTCCGTATGTCTGCTGACAGCATCATCATGATATTCGCTTCGTCGCCAGAGTTTCCAAGTGCATTCTCATCAGGGATGGAAGGTCACTTGGAAACTCTGTCTGACTCGCAATCCACCCAACAAATACCACGAGTGCTTCCTCAGTCACTCAAAATCTACGGACTACACATCGCTGATGACAGCAAAGAGAAGTCCGTAGCCGCCACCAATTTGAAAGACAGCGTGACAATGGCCACACAGTCCCAGGAAGTCAAATTGGCCAAGAAGCAAAGCTCAAAGCCGAGCTCAGCTCCTTATTTCATCCTCATAATTGGCATCATTACGATCGCCATTTACGTAGTCTATTGCATTAAGCGCTTCATTTAAAGACATTCACTGAAGACTCTTTGCTGCAATCTGCTTGGCCTTTTCTTCTGATGGGTCTGAAAGCTTTCCCTTAAGATAACTCTCAATAATCAATCCTGCCATCGGCGCTGCCATATCGGCTCCGAAACCGCCATGCTCCACGTAAACACTCACAGCTATCTTCGGATTATTCATTGGGGCAAAAGCTATAAAGGCTGAATGGTCTTCACCTGGATTCTCAATAGTACCTGTCTTGCCACAAATCGTATAGGTCGTTTTGATACAAGTGGCGGTACCTTTATCGACAGCCATTTTCATACCCTCAACAACAGGAGGGTATGCCTCCTTCTTTACTTTGGTCTCTCGTTTCTTTAAGTAACGCTCGTTTTTCGTGTCTTTATGAATATGTGGCACGAAATACCAACCGCGATTAGCTATAGTTACAGCCAAATTACATAACTGCAAGGGCGTACATGTTACATCACCTTGGCCCATGCCTGCCCACCAGATTGTCTTGCCATCCCACCCTTCTTTATAGCGTCGGTTCAGATAGTCGGCTCCTGCAAGGAGGCCGCCTTGCTCGCCTTCAATGTCGATATGCATCGGACCTCCAAGACCCATGCTCTGCATATAACTGCGCCATGTAGTGATGGCTTCTTCCTTCGTTTCATACATGAAATCATCGTTGATCATCGAAGCAAAAGTCATCAGAAACCATGTATTACACGACTGAGCCAATGCTTCTTTCAAAGCTAATGGCGACTTGTGCTTGTGACAACCAACCTTGATGTTTCCGTCAGTCACGCCATTATTACACTCCACAGTAGTTTCAGGAGTGATAATACCCTCTGACAAAAGGGCCAGAGCCTGCGCTGTCTTGAAGGTAGATCCTGGGGCCAGGGGCTTACCTATGGCTTGGCGTACATCACTACCATTAGGGGTGTTCGTGGCCAGACATAGAATCTCTCCATTATCTGGATTGATGGCGACAATACTTCCTGTCTTTCCCATTAGCAGGCGCTCTCCAAGCTTTTGCAACGCCGGACGTATTGTCAACTTGCCATCTGTAGGAAGCTCCTGACCATATATGCTAAGGCATCCTGCCAAGACAAATGCCATCATTAGTATTCTTGATTTCATCTGTGTTTCCTTATTTTCGAGTGCAAAAATATCGCTTTTTTTGGAAAAACAGATGCTTTTTCTGTTTTTTATTGTATCTTTGCAGCAGATTATTGCATCAAGAGTGGCATTATTTGCCCACCAACCGGCCCACTATCGTTGGCAGCGGTGGTAAAAGGATGCGAGTTAGGAAGAGTATTCTTTCATTAACTAAATGTAAACGATATGGAAATCAGAAAGATTGAAAACAGTAGTTTAGTATTGTTCCCACGCCTACAGAGGACTGGGCTGAAACCAAAGCATGTTGCCTTCGAGTCATTCAAGGCTGAGTTGAAACACATCGAAGGCCACGGCGACTTCTGGCTGCTATACCAACAGGAAAAACCGCACCTTGTCGTGCACGTGCAGCTACCGAAGAGCGAAGCCGAGTTTGATAACATCCTCGGCTGGTGCTTGGGGCAGAACAAATGGTGTGATTACATCGAGGGCAACCTCTCTTTCATCTGCGTCATTGCTGGATACAATGCCGAAGAACTCACACCGAAATATCCCGACATCTTTAAAGAGCGCGTGTACGCACTCTATAATGCTGTCTATTGGTGGTATGAGTACGGCAAAGCCCTACTCAAACAATAGTCAGTCCGAAAGCGGCAGAACACAAGGCTCCGTCACATTCGGATGTTGTCAGCACAGGTTCAGCACGAAACCCTCAGACAAGGACAGTACCGCTCTTTATGTCTGAGGGATTTCGTGTTGCACCCGTGCCTCATTACCGCACATTCGGGCACTTTTGAGGGGTAGCGGTGGAAAGGGGCTTTCATTAACAAATGAGACCTCGAAACTTCTTTCTATTAACATTTATTTACAAGTCCTACATATTACGCTCGGTTTGAAGGTTGGAAGAGGTTCGAGGCGAACAGGGCGCGTGGGGGGTCTTTACTCCGAAGGGTTAAGGGCTCGGCCCTTAACAATCCTGTATCTCATTGGAAATCAGCACCTGCAACAGTTATTAACTTAACTATTTGCGATTTTCACAAATCCACGGCGCTTTTCTGGTGGTTTTGTGGTGCTGCCAATGACTGAGTGGATGATGTTTATCCCATACCTTCACCCAGTCAAGTCTCAGGGTATGGGCATCTTCCACGTGTCTTTTCATGTGCAGGCGTGTATGTGTACCTTTGTGGATGATTTAGAAACATTCAATTTTTAATTTTCAACTTTCAACTTACATCATGTCCGACATCAATACCAACGCAACTGTCACCCTTACTGTGAATGGTAAGCAGGCACAGGATATGCTGGATAACCTCAAAAAGAAATCCCAAGACCTGGAGAAGGCCATCGAGAATGCTGCAAAGGCAGGCAATAAGGCCGATTTGAAACGCCTCCAGAAGGAACTGAAGCAGACCAACCGCCAGATTTCGCAGATAGAATCGGCGACTGTCGGTGTGGAGAAGGTACTGAAGAACCTCGATAAGGCTACACCAAAGGAGTTAAATAAGACGCTCTACACCTTGAAGCAGCAGCTGAATGGTATAGAGCGTGGTACTGTTGAATGGAACCGACAAGCAGAGGCCATCAAGAGGGTAAAGGCAGAGATAGCTCGTGTAAACGCTGACCTTATCGAGGGGGAAGGCTTCTGGGACCGCTTCAATCGTAAGATGAATGACTGGCAAACAACCCTGATGGGTATGATTGCAGCCATTACAGGCCTGATTATGGCCGGACGTTCAGCGGTCAAGGCTTTTGCGGACATGGACGCAGAGATGGCCAATGTCCGCAAGTTCACGGGTATGACAGAGGAACAGGTAAAAGACCTGAACGAGGAGTTCAAGAAGATGGACACCCGTACAGCCCGTGAGCAGCTGAACGTACTGGCAGAGGATGCAGGTAAGCTGGGAAAGCAATCCAAGGAGGATGTTTTGGGCTTCGTTCGTGCTGCTGACCAGATTAACGTGGCACTTGATGAGTTGGGGGATGGTGCCACACTTACATTGAGCAAGTTGACCAATATCTTCGGCGACGAGGAACGTCTGGGAACAGAGAAAGCGCTATTATCCGTCGGCTCTGTCATCAATGAATTGTCCCAGAACTGTACGGCTGCAGCTCCGTATCTGGCCAACTTCGCCAAACGAATGGCAGGCGTAGGCGCTCAGGCAGAGATGACCATCCCGCAAATCATGGGTCTGGCTGCTGTGTTAGACAGTCAGGGACAGGCCGTGGAAATGTCGGCAACCGCCGTTTCCAAGCTGATTATGGATATGTTCAAGCAGCAAGATAAGGTCATTAAAGCGACTGGCATGAACGCTGAGAAGTTCAAGGAGGCTCTGGCTAAAGGTACCAACGAGGGATTACTCATGCTACTTGATACGCTGCACCAGTTGGGCAACATCGATGTACTGGCACCTGTGTTCAAGGACATGGGTGAGAATGGTGCCCGTGCAGCTCAGGTGATTTCTGCTCTGGCAGGTAATCTGGATATGGTCCGTTGGGAACAGGATGAAGCAGCAAAAGCATTTGCTGAAGCTACCTCAGTCACCAAGGAATACAACGTTCAGAACACGACGGTTCAGGCTGGACTTGACAAGGCTCGTAAGCGTGTCAAGGAGATGGCTGTGGAGCTGGGAGAGAAGCTGCAACCAGTGATGAAGCATGTGCTTTCTTCAACTACGCTACTGCTGAAATTCTTATCAACCATTGTGGACTTCTGCATCAAATACAAGACAGTATTGCTGACAGTAACAGTTGCAGTAGTTGGTTATTACACTGCCGTTAAATTGCAGTATCTCTGGTCTTTACGTTTTGTTGCTGCACAAAAACTAAAGGCTGCTGCAATGGCGATAGAGGAAGCGTTGCTGGCTGCATCCATCCTGAAGCATAAGGTGCTTCGTGGAGAGATTACGGCCACGGCTGCTGCACAGGCATACTTCAACAAAGTGTTGAAGATGAATCCTTATGGTGCTGCCATCGCAGCCATCACCATCCTGATTGGTCTGTATGTAAAGTATGCCAAATCCACAAACGATGCTGCACTAGCTCAGAAGAGATTGCAGGAAATCGAGGAGGATGCAGACCGAAGTACGCGTGATGAAATCAACCATATCGACCAGCTGAGAAAGACAATCGAGAACGAGGCTCTTTCAGTGAAGACGAGACAGAAGGCCATTGAGGAACTACAGCAGATTGTACCAGGCTATCATGCCAGTATCTCTGAGGAAGGCCGTCTGTACGGGCATAACATCAAGATCCTGAAGAACTATACGGAGCAGCTGAAGAACTCGGCCCGTATCAAGGCGGCTTTGGATAAGTTGCCTGAAGCAGAAAAGGAGCGTGACGAATGGTTCAATGATGCACCAAATAACATTCAGGATGCTTATTTGAATGAGAAGCTTTTCCAAATGAGCGAGACGGATGCCATGCGCGAGTCAACTGTCAGCCCATCTGGTTACAGGGCTTGGAAGGCAAAGTTCCAGAGATTGGATGCTGCAGTTGCGCAGTATAACAGCATCATCGATACTTTGACTGCAGAGAACCAGCGACTGGCTGATGAAGCCAACGCCATCGATGATGGGGATGGTGGTGGCGGCGGAGGTGACTTCACGCCAACCAACGATGATGCCAAGAAGGAAGAGCGCTTCAAGGAGGAAAAAGACTGGAAAGCCAAGGAGGAAGCGCTGAATCGTATCAGTTATGCCACTGGCAAGCAGAACTACGAGCAATACCAGAAGCGTATTCTGGAGATAGAATTAGAGTACCAGAAGAAGATTCTGGAGCATACTTACCTGACAGAACAGGAGAAATTGGAGGCTCAGGCAAGCTATTACGAGGCTCAGCAGAAGCAGCAAGAGCAGCATACCAAGATGACTGTGGAACAAGAGAATCAGCTCTATAATGAGTCTGTAGCCATGCAAAAGCAACGCTACATTGATGGTCAGGTATCTACAGAAGTGTATCAGCAGACGCTGGAATTATTGGAGCTGAACCATCTTCGTCGAATGAGCACAATATATGATGAAGGCACTAGTGAGTATATTCAGGCACAAAATGCTTATCAGGACAAGTTGATTGCTGACCAGAAGAAACGCCAGCAAGAGACGGAAGCGGCTGAGAAGAAACACCAGGATCACTTGGCTCAGATTAAGAAGGACTATTTCGGAGATAACAAGGGTGAGCGCGTCAGCAAATATATGGCTGATCTGGAAGCACTTCGTGAGGTGTATAATCTGGAAGTGAAAGCCGCTGGTGACAGTGCACAGGAGAAATTGCGCATTGAAGAAGCGTATCAGAAAGCGAAGAAGGCCTTGCGTCAAAAGTACGGTATCGATGAGCTGAATGATAACAAGAACTTCCTCGAAGAGTGGAACGAGGACATGCAGGAGTGGCTGCAGTCTGACATGGGTAAGGCCGTCACAGGTTCCTTGGAGGTTATCAGTTCCGGCATGAGTAGCATTTTCCAGCAGATGTCTTCACTAGTTCAGGCTGAAGCTGATATTCAGGTAGCAGCCATAGAGAAGCGTTACAAGACGGAAATCTCCAATGCTGAGGGCAACAACTATCAGGTTAAGAAGTTGGAAGAGAAAAAGGAGAAAGAGATTGCCAAGGTCAAGAATGAGGCCAATAAGAAGATGTATAAGATGCAGGTGATGCAAGCCATCGCTCAGACGGCTACGGCAGCTCTGAATGCGTATAGTTCGGCAGCAGCTGTACCAGTCATCGGTTATATCCTGGCACCTATTGCAGCGGCAGCAGCTGTGGCAGCAGGTATGCTGCAGGTGGAAGCCATCAAGAAACAGCAGGAGGCAGCGAGTGCTCAGGGATATGCGAAAGGTGGCTTCACGGGCGATGGCGACAAGGA
>Ga0310786_10006202_pt1 | contig 15993 bp, 11 predicted proteins | sample AusTroGonzalo_MG_FD_203881 | JGI IMG/M metagenome (GOLD analysis project Ga0310786, IMG submission 203881) | Bovine rumen microbial communities from tropical cattle in Woodstock, Queensland, Australia - Gonzalo_03 (v2) (version 2) | ecosystem: Host-associated > Mammals > Digestive system >... | reverse complement strand
GTCAGGGCAAGGGCACCTTCAATTATGCTTCGGGCGATGTGTATATCGGCCAGTGGAAGAATAACATGCAGAATGGACGCGGCATCTATAAGTTCCAGAATGGTGACGTCTATGAAGGCGACTATGTCGATGGCGAGCGCACGGGTTCAGGTATATCGAAGTATGCCAATGGCGATAAATACACGGGTCAGTTCTATGAAGGCGATAAGCAAGGTCAGGGCACGATGGTATGGAAAAACGGCGACCAGTACGTGGGCCTATGGAAGGCTGATAAGCCCAATGGTAAAGGCAAACTGACCACGAAGGCCGGTGATGTGTTCGAAGGCCAGTTCAAGGATGGCAAGATCGACGGCGAGGGCGTGGCCCGCTATGCCGACGGCTCTAAGTTCAAGGGCACTTTTAAGAATGGTAAGCGAAATGGTGCTGCCATTGAGGAAGACAAGGATGGCAAACGTTTTGAAGGCTATTATCTCGACGATTTGCGTGACGGCAAGTTCGTGGAGAAAGATCGCAACGGTAAAATCATTGCCAGCGGCACATACACCCGTGGCCATCGTCAGTTAGATTAATAAACAACAACTTACAAATATAATCCTTATGATTATTGACACAATTGACAATCTCGGCAAATACGTGGCATTGAACCCGTTTTTTGCTGATGTAGTGGAGTTTCTTAAGAACCACGACCTCCAGACCTTGGAAGTTGGTAAGTATCCAATAAAGGAGAAAGACCTTTTCCTGAACCTTCAGATGGCTCAGGGCCGCAGTCAGGAAGCTGCTGTCTTGGAAACACATATCAAGATGATTGACATCCAGATTCCTCTCTCTGGCGAGGAGACTTTCGGCTATACCCCGCTGGTCGACCTGCCTGAATTTGAGTACAATGCCGAAAAGGACATCACAAAATATGGCGAGACTAAGGCACAGACTTATGTCACCCTGAAACCCATGCAGATGGCCATCTTCTTCCCGCAGGATGGTCATGCTCCCTGCATTTCCGATGCCCCGGAGATTAAGAAAGCGATTTTTAAAGTAAAAGCATAAACAGATATGGCAAAGAAAGAAATTACCGCTAAAAAGCCTGCTGCAAAGAAAGCAGCGCCAGCCAGGAAGGCTGTTACTAAGAAGACAACTGAGAAGAAATCTACACCTAAGAAAGTCGTTGACCAGAAAGAGCCCGAGCACATTGGTCTGGTGAGAAATGACTCATGGCTGGAGCCGTTCGAGGCTGCCATCCGTGGGCGTCATGACCACGCCGTGTGGAAGATTAGCCAGCTGACGAAGAATGGCAAGAAGAAACTCTCCGATTTCGCTACCGGCCATTTGTATTTCGGACTGCACAAGCTCGCCAAGGGCTGGGTGTTCCGTGAGTGGGCTCCGAACGCTACAGACATCTATCTGATTGGTGATTTCAATAATTGGACTGAGACCGATAAATATCGTTGTAAGCGTATCCCAGGCACTGGGAACTGGGAGCTAAATCTTTCAGAAAAAGCCCTCAAGCATGGTCAGCTCTATAAAATGAAGGTGAAATGGAATGGGGGCGAAGGCGAGCGCATCCCTGCTTGGTGCCAGCGCGTTGTACAGGACGAAAACACCAAGATTTTCTCTGCGCAGGTGTGGAACCCTGAGAAACCATATGAATGGAAGCGTAAAACCTTCAAGCCGAAGAAGAGCCCGCTGCTTATTTACGAATGCCACGTGGGAATGGGACAGGATGCTGAGAAAGTGGGTACTTATACCGAGTTCAAGGACAACGTGCTGCCCCGCGTGATCAAGGACGGCTATAACTGCATCCAGGTGATGGCTATTCAGGAGCATCCTTACTATGGCTCCTTCGGCTATCATGTCAGCAGCTTCTTCGCACCGAGCTCCCGTTTCGGTACACCCGAGGAACTGAAGGCGCTCATCGACACCGCCCATAAGAATGGCATTGCTGTGATTATGGATATCGTCCACTCCCACGCCGTGAAGAATGAGGTCGAGGGCCTAGGCAACCTTGCTGGGGATCCCAATCAGTTCTTCTATCCTGGTGATCGCCACGAGCATCCTGCCTGGGATTCGCTTTGCTTCGATTACGGCAAGGACGATGTGCTTCATTTCCTGCTTTCCAATTGTAAGTACTGGCTCGAGGAGTTCCATTTTGACGGTTTCCGTTTCGACGGCGTGACTTCGATGCTTTATTACTCACACGGACTGGGCGAGGCCTTCGGTGGTTACGGAGATTATTTCAACGGCCATGAAGACGACAACGCCATTTGCTATCTCACGCTTGCCAACAAACTCATCCACGAGGTGAACCCCAATGCCATCACTATCGCCGAGGAAGTCAGCGGCATGCCTGGTCTCGCCGCGAAATTCGAGGACGGCGGCTATGGCTTCGACTACCGCATGGCGATGAACATTCCTGACTATTGGATTAAGACTATCAAGGAAGTGCGCGATGAAGACATCAATGTCTGCTCCATATTCTGGGAAGTGAAAAACCGCCGCCCCGACGAAAAGACCATTTCTTATTGCGAATCGCACGATCAGGCGCTGGTAGGCGACAAAACCATCATTTTCCGCCTTATTGATGCCGATATGTACTGGCATTTCGCTAAGAAGGATGTCAACGATATGGCGCAGCGCGGCATAGCCCTGCATAAGATGATCCGACTGGTGACGGCGGGTGCCATCAATGGCGGTTACCTCAATTTCATGGGCAATGAGTTCGGCCATCCCGAATGGATTGATTTCCCGCGCGAGGGCAATGGCTGGTCGTACAAATATGCACGTCGTCAGTGGAGTCTCGTCGACAACAAGGACCTCTGCTATCACTGGCTGGGCGACTTCGACCGCGAAATGCTGAAAGTAATTAAGTCCCAGAAGAATTTCCAGGACACCCCTGTTCAAGAGATATGGCACGACGACGGTGACCAGGTCCTCTGCTTTATGCGCGGCGACCTCGTGTTTGTGTTTAACTTTTCGCCTACGCGCAGCTACACCGACTACGGTTTCCTTGTGCCAACGGGTTCTTACGATGTGGTGCTCAACACTGACTCGAAGGATTTTGGCGGCAATGGCTTCGCCGACGACTCGATGACACACACCACGAACTACGATCCCCTCTACGTGAATGATAAGAAGGAGTGGCTGAAGCTATACATCCCCGCTCGCTCCGCTGTGGTACTACGAAAGAACTGAAAATGAGCGCTCGTATTCCAACCCGTAACAATAGCACAGTCCGATGGGCTTGTGCTATTGTTTTCATCCTTTTTTCCTTCCTCTGGCTCTATCGTTTCCAAGCCGACGTCCTATCAGCCTTTCAGCATGTGATGAGCGATGGTCGTACGCGGTATTTTCCACTTCTTGGTGCCGTGCTCATCACCGTCATTCTCCAGTTGCTGCAGGTGCTCGTCTTCCTTGTCTTCCGCCTGACAAATCGCGGCCATGCGCTGACCTATTTCCCTTCGATGCTGTGCCTGGCTCTCATTTCTGCCGTCAATACCGACATCGCCTCATCTTTCAGTTGGGGATTCTGGTGGATTCTCGTGCCGTTGGCGCTTGCCGTCTGGGCGGGCGCTTGTACGATGGTGAGATATATCCAGAATGTTGAGCCCGACAAGAACCTGAAGGTTGTCTTCTCGCGCCCCATGTGGATCAACATGCTCACGATGGCCATCATGATGTTGTGCGTGGCTTGGGCTGGCAACACGAATGCCGTGTTCCACTTCCGAATGCAAGCCGAGACTTGCCTGCTCCGCGGTGACTTCGAAGGCGCGCTTGATGCCGGTTGGGAATCGCTCGAGAGCGATGACGACCTGCAGATGATTCGTATGTACGCCATGGCGCGTCGCGGTGAGCTCGGCGAGCGTCTCTTCCATTATCCCATCGTTGGCAGTAGCAGTGTTATGCTCCCCACCGGCGGCGCCACGCGTTTCGTACGTTATCCACTTGACAGTCTCTACCGAGCTTTCGGTGCCCGTCCTGCCAGGCCCATGCTTCCCATGACTTACCTCAATCTTCTTTCTGGAAAGTCCAGACTCTCCGGATTATCTGGTTCTTCTAATGATTCCTGCCTTTCTCATGCGATGGCCCGCGACTATGAGCTCTGCGGTCTGCTTATCGACCGCCGGCTCGACGATTTTGTCGACCGCCTGAATGCCACTGCAGCCGGGAGTGATTCGCTCGACACGTCTGGCCTGCCCCTGCATTACCGCGAGGCCCTTACGCTCTATAATCACCTCCGCCGCCACCCAATAATCATCTATCGCAACCCGGTGATGGAGGAAGACTACCGTAATCTCCGCGAATTAGAACATAAATACCCCGACGCTACTGAGCGCCGGGGCAAGGTAGAGGATTGGTACGGCCGTACCTATTGGTATTACTATATTTACTGCAATTAATTTTTGTCGAGGTCGTCGGGGCTTATGTTCCCGCCTCCGCCGTTATTATGGCCCCCACCGGTCCAGTCCCCTGACCCTTTTGAATCTAAAACAGGAGCCTGTTTTGCGATTATCTTGCGCTGACGTATTTGTGGAGCGTTTTGCGCACAGCGCCCGGGCCGGCAAAGAGCTCGCGGACCATTCCCTCAATCTGCTTGCCGAGTCCTGCTTCGTAAAGGTCGAGTCCGAACACGTCCTTTCGGCTGTATAGTTCACGCAGCGGGCTCCAGTCCTGCTCGGGCTTGCCGATTTCGAGGGGAGCGACGATGGCCTGAAGTTCAGCGAGCATCGGGTCGGGTGAGGGTTCGAAGGGTGTGCCGTCATCCTTGATTCCCTTCAGGTAGCGGGCGTATCCGGCTAGGGTGAGGGGAATCAGCACAAGATTCGACAGATCGAGGCCACGGGCCGCATATTTCTTCAGCGTCTCGCCGAAGCGGATGGGCAGCTTCTGACTGGTGTCCATCGCAATACGCTGCGGTGCATCGGGCATGAAGGGGTTGGGCAGACGGCGGTTGATCACGGCGCCGATGAACTCGTAAGGATTCAATACGCCTGGGTCTACTACAACGGGCATCGCCTCCATATATCCGATTTTCTGGATGAATGGGCGCAGATCCTCATCGGCCATCTCGGCTGAGATAAGGGTATAACCTAGCATGCAGCCGTAGATGGACATAGCTGTATGAAGCGGATTCAAGCAGGTAGTCACCTTCATCGTCTCTACCTTATCCACTGTTTCGCGGGTAGTGTAGAGGGCACCGCCGAGGTCGAGTGGGGGACGGCCGTTGGTATAGTTGTCCTCAATGACCAGATACTGCACCTCTTCAGCGTTCACAAACGGTGCGGTAAAAGTGTGCTTCTCAGTTTCGATGTAATCGTTGTCCTCAAAACCATCGGCTACAAGGAGCTCCTTTACTTTCTCGTGAGGACGCGGGGTAATCTTGTCAATCATCGACCATGGGAAGGTGATTTTTGTCTCGTCCTTCAGGTAATCGAGGAAATTGGCAGGTACATGCCCGTCAGCTACCCAGCGCTCTGCGTAGGCAAACACGCCAGCCTTCACCTTGTCGCCATTGTGTGAGCAGTTATCCATCGACTGCACAGTGAGTGGCAGCATTCCGGCATTGAAACGCTCCAACAGCAGGGCGCAAACCTTACCCATCGCAAATACGGGTTTCAATCCACGGGCCAGATCAGCCTCATTATAGGTATAACCCTTCTCGGTGATGGTAAATGAAATCATCTGCAGGCTGGGATTCTTGAAGATTTCCACGAGTCGATTCCAATCTGGGAACTGAGGATCAGCCTTCAGCCCCTCGGTAACGCTGGCGATGACTTTCTTCTCGATAGATCCGTCTGAGCATAGGTTTACACAGAGCGAAAGGTTGTTGTAAGGTGCGTAAGCCTTGTCGATAACTTCGAAATCGAAGGTTTCTGCCACAATGACGCCTCGGTCGTACTTACCCGTGTTCAAGGCATCGTTGAGGATGGCGGCAGGAAAGGCACGGAAAATGTTTCCACCACCAAAGTGTACCCATGTGGGCTCTTTAGCCGTCTTTTCGCGCACGGCCTTAATATCAAACTTAGGAAGCTCGTAGCCTTTGGCTTCCCACTCTGCGGCATTATAATTGCCGTTAAAAATATCGTTGAGTTTCATAATGATTTGTGTATTCTGAATAGTCTGTTTTTTAGTCAAAGAAGCCTGGCTGTTTGTATTCGATGCCTAGTTCACGGTCGACGGTGGCGAGGATGCCCTGTACCTGACCAAGGGCGAACATACGGCCCAGGAGCGTATAGCCTGCATTATGGCCATGACTGCTTTCGTCCATGATGCCACTAGGTTCATCGGTGAAGGTCATACCGTGATCCACACGCATAGGTAACTTTGGATTCTCTTTCTCGAAAATGCGGCAGAGCTCAATCAGATCAGCGCGTCCACCTAAGTGAGAGGCTTCAGTGAAATCGCCGTTGGGGAAGATGTGGCATGAGCGCAGGTGAACGAAGTGTGTGCGGGATGCAAACTTCTTGGCCAGATCCACCACATTGTTATATGCGCCTGCCGAGAGCGAACCGGCGCAGAAGGTCAGGCCATTGTGCTTATTGGGCACGGCATCGAGGAACCATTGGATATCTTCTTCGGTGCGGACGATTCGTGGTAGGCCGAGAATCTCGATTGGGGGATCGTCGGGATGTACACACATGTTCATGTCGCACTCCTCGCAAACAGGCATGATGGCCTCAAGGAAGTATTTCATATTTGCGCGCAACTGGGCCTTGTCGATACCCTTGTAGAGGTCGAGGAACTCGCGGAACTTCTGCACGGGCGCCTCATCGTTCTCGCTGAAGTTTCCTGAAACGAAGCCCTGCGTCTTGATAACGATGTTCTCCACGAGTTTGTGATCCTTCTCGGGCGTCATGGTCTTGGCGAGCTCGTCACACTCGTCAATCACGCTGCGGCCTTTGCCCCAGCCCTCGGGGAACTGGAACTTCTCCCACTCCTCACGAGCGCCTGGACGTTTCAGAATATGAATGTCGAAATAAGCAAACTCGGCATAGTTGAAATATAGGTTCGTGGCGCCGTTAGGATTGTCATGGAACAAATCGGTGCGGGCCCAGTCGAGAACAGGCATGAAATTGTAGCAGATGCAGTGGATGCCTTCAGCTGAGAGGTTTCTTAACGACTCTTTATAGACCTCAATCTGGTGGTCGCGGTCTGGACCGCCGTATTTTATGGTTTCGACCACCGGCAGCGATTCTACCACGCTCCAGCGCATACCATAGCTCTCGATGTACTCGCGCAGGTCGCGAATCTTCTCACGTGTCCATACTTCTCCTAAAGGAACGTCGTGCAGGGCGGTAACGATGCCCTCCACGCCGATTTGTCTCAATTGTGCAAGCGTGATCTTGTCTTTCTTGCCAAACCATCTCCAAGTTCTTTCCATATTGTTTACGATATTAGTTTTTAAAAATCTGTGTTCTGAAAATCTGTGCAAAGATACGCATATTTTACGAATGTCGTTTATCTTTTCGTTGCAAAATCATCTCTTTTTGGTTCTTTTTCGCGTTTTACCCACAATGAGCTGCCTAAAGTTAATCTTTCGGATCGGTGCTGCGGGCTTGACGGTCTGCACGGGCAGGCTTTCGTTGCCGTAACGGTCGACGGCGGTCACAGCATAATTTAGCTGCCGCCCGCCGTGTTTTACGGTGATTTGATTGCTCCGCTGGCGGGTGCTGATGAGGTTGCGGGCATCACTAATGTCAACGGGATAATCGGTCGACGCATATATATTATATATAAGGTAGTCTCCTCCGGAATAATCGCGGGATGTTTCCCATGTCATCATATCTGTCGTCATACCGCGTTGGAAACTGATTTTTGGAGGGGCTGACGGTGACCGTTTGTTGTACCAGTCCATCGGCGAGATGAGGGCGGGATGCTGGTTGAAATCTTTCGTAAACGTGTATAGGCCCTTCGTGTTATCGGTCAGGAATTTCGAGCGGAAGAAACAATGGCCAAGTCCCTGCTCACGGCTGACGTACATTTCCCGTTGTACAACTTCCAATGGCCAGTTTCTTTCTTTTGGATGAAGCATATAGGCAGCGAGTCCCGGGACCACGATGCGGCCATAGGAAAATTCCTTCCAGTTGATTGCAAAGGGGAAAAAATTGTTGCCCTGGAAATACATCATCGGGAAGAGGGCATCCATGAGTCCATCGCGGAGCCAGCCCTGCGCATCCTGACAAACGGTGGTGTTGGCGTTCCATCCGCCCGACTTATAGCGCGATAAGTCGTCGAACTTGCCGATGGGGGAGCAGGAGAGCATCACCCAAGGTTTTTCGGCCTTCACGGCCTGATGGATCTTACGGACAATATTGGTAATGTTCTGTCGGCCTTGCTGCCGACTTACTTTCAGTTTCCAAGTCTCGGGATAGCGGATGTAGTCGAGATGGATGCCGTCGACATCGTAACGGCGCGTTACCTCACGGCAGAACTGAGCAAGATAATCGCCCGTCTCATTCTTCTCCGGATTCATATAGCCTTCGTCGCCAATCTTGGCGATGAGTTTTGGATATTTCTGGCGCAATTGCTTGCAGCCGTAATTGTTCCATTTGCCTACGGGAATGGTAACAATCCACGCGTGGCATTGCATTCCCCGCTTGTGGCACTCGTCGATCGCGAATTGGAGGGCATCGTAGCCGGGCGAAACACCAGACTTGCCTGATAGACAAGCATCCCAAGGCTCGCGGCTGCTGGGAAAGATGGTGGTGGCTCGTACACGGGCCTGTAGAAGAACAGTGTTGATATTGGCCTGTTGCAATTGGTCGAGGATATTAGTCAGCTCTTGTTTCTGACGCTGGATATTATTTGGGCTTTTGGCGAAGGTGTGCGGCCAGTCGATGCCTCCGATGGTAGTGAGCCAGACGGCACGTATTTCGTATTTAGGAGTCTGTGCCTGCACGCTGAGAGTCAGGGAAAGCAGCAGGAAAAGTCTAATAATCTTTCTCAAAATGATGTATTTTATTAAAATTTGCTGCAAAGTTAGCAGATTTTTTCCATATCTCAAATAAAAATGTTACTTTTGCAACATGTTTTAATTAAAATAGTAGAAAAGAAATGATTTCCTTTACTTTGAGCCTGATAGCGCTCGTTTTGGGCTATCTGCTTTACGGACGTTTCGTGGAGCGCGTTTTTGCGCCCGATGACCGCGTGACTCCGGCTGTCGCCAAGGCCGATGGACTTGATTACATCGTGCTTCCTAACTGGAAGATTTTCATGATTCAGTTCCTGAACATCGCGGGCACAGGTCCTATCTTCGGTGCTATTATGGGTGCACAGTTCGGCCCTGCGGCCTACCTGTGGATAGTGCTCGGTTGCATCTTTGCTGGTTCCGTTCACGACTACCTGAGCGGTATGCTCTCTATCCGTAACGGTGGTATTAACCAGCCAGAGATTATCGGTAGCTATTTAGGTAAGACCACAAAGCAGGTGATGCTCGTGTTTGCCGTGTTCCTGCTGATGATGGTGGGTGCGGTGTTCGTTTACAGTCCTGCCACTTTGTTGCAGGGATTGTGTGTGGAGCATGCACCCTCGGTGAACTTACTGAGTGATAGCACGTTCTGGATTATCGTCATCTTTGTATATTACCTCATTGCAACAATGTTGCCTATCGACAAGATTATAGGTAAGGTGTATCCGCTCTTCGCTGTATCTCTGCTCTTTATGGCAGCAGCCTTGTTGGTGATGCTTTTCGTCAAGCAGCCTGATATTCCTGAGTTGTGGGAGGGCCTGCCGGGCGTGGCGCTCACACCCGACGCCATTTTCCCCTGTCTGTTCATCACCATCGCCTGTGGTGCTATTAGCGGTTTCCACGCCACACAGTCTCCTTTGATGGCTCGTTGCATGAAGAGCGAGCGTCAGGGACGCCCCATCTTCTACGGCGCCATGATTACCGAGGGTATCGTGGCACTCATCTGGGCTACTGTCGCCATGTTCTTCTTCTACGACCAGCCCACACCGGGCTACGAGACGATGGATGGCGGCAAGGACATCATCAATAAGGCACCGAGCATTGTGAGCATGATTTGCGACAATTGGCTGGGACTCTTTGGCAGTATTCTCGCCATCCTGGGAGTTGTTGCAGCACCTATTACCAGCGGTGATACCGCCCTGCGCTCATGCCGTCTTATCATTGCCGACTTCATCCATCTGGAACAGCGTTCAGTCCGTAAGCGCCTTTACGTCTGTGTGCCTCTCTTCGCAGCCGTTATTGCCCTGCTCGTCTGGCAAATCAGCGACGCTAACGGCTTCAAGACCATCTGGAGCTGGTTTGGCTGGAGCAATCAGACACTCTCCGTCTTCATGCTTTGGGCCATCACCGTCTATCTGGTACGTCAGAAGAAACCATATGTCATCACCATGATTCCGGCATTATTTATGACGGTGGTATGCGCGACCTACCTCTTCTCGGCACAATTGTTCAAGCTCGACGGTACTATCACTGCCGTCATTGCCGGTATTTCCCTGCTGGTATCGCTGGTGTGGTTCTGTATATGGTATAGAAAAGAAACAAAAAAACAAGAATAATATTTTATGAAGAAACTATTGATGGCAGCCATCAGCCTGATGATGGCAATGAGTGTTAATGCACAGTATCTGAATAGTCCCGAGAAGGTTTTCTATGAGGGCAAGTGGATGATTGGGGCCTCAGCTTCAGGTCTCGACCTGAGTTGGCACAAGGGCCAGAAATGGAACCTGAGCCTCGATGCCAAAGCCGGTTATCTGATTGTCGATGACTTTATGATCACTGGTAAGTTGGGTTATAACAACTCTACCTACGGTCACTCATCGGTGAATGTAGGTGGTGGCTTGCGTTATTATATCGAGGAGAACGGTATCTATGTGGGTGCTGGCTGCAAATACGTACATACGGATGGTTTCGATGATTTGGTTCCTGAGGCCAATGTCGGTTATGCTTTCTTCCTCTCACGTCACATTACTATTGAGCCCGAAATCTATTATGAGCTGAGTACAAAATGCAGCGATTATAGTGGCGTGGGCCTTAAGCTTGGCTTCGCACTTTATTTCTAAAAGACGGGTTTATGCTGAGTGTAGAAGAGTTAGTTGACAGGCTGATAGATCTGTCGTTTGCCGAGGATATCGGTGATGGCGACCATACCACGCTCTGCTGTATTCCTGAGGACGCGATGGGTAAGTCGCATCTGCTCATCAAGGAAGATGGTATTCTGGCAGGTGTGGAGATTGCCAAGGAGGTATTCCGTCGTTTCGACCCCACCATGCAGGTAGAGGTGTTGATGGGCGATGGCACCCGAGTGAAGAAGGGCGATATCGCTATGGTGGTTACAGGCAAGGTGCGCTCGCTGTTGCAGACGGAGCGTCTGATGCTCAACATCATGCAGCGCATGAGTGGTATTGCCACGATGACCGACAAGTATGTGCAGCGTCTGAAAGGTACTCACACCCGTGTGCTCGATACCCGCAAGACGACGCCTGGTATGCGTATGCTCGAGAAACAGGCCGTGAAGATCGGTGGTGGCTGTAACCATCGCATCGGTCTCTTCGATATGATTCTGCTGAAGGATAATCATGTTGACTTTGTTGGTGGTATTGTGAATGCCATTGACCGTTGTCATGCTTATCTGAAAGAAAAGGGGCTTGATCTGAAGATTGAGATCGAGGTACGCTCGTTCGAAGAACTGCAAGAAGTGCTCGATCACGGAGGTGTGGATCGTATCATGCTTGATAATTTCAGTGTTCCCGACACCAAGAAAGCTGTGGATATCATCGCAGGCCGTTTCGAGACGGAGTCGAGTGGTGGCATCACCTTCGATACTATCCGCGACTATGCCGAGCAAGGTGTCGACTTCATCAGTGTTGGTGCACTCACGCACTCGGTCAAAGGACTTGATATGTCGTTTAAGGCGTGCTGAATCAACTGCTGATAAGCTTTCTGCTAAGTATATTTGCCCCGCCAGTGGATTATGATATTTCTCTGGCGGGGAATTTTGGTGAGCCTCGCCCCAATCATTTTCACGGAGGTTTGGATATCTCTACTGATAATGTGGAAGGTAAGGTGATTTACGCCATAGGCGATGGCTATGTCAGTCGTATCACACAGGGCATCGACGGTTTTGGCAATGCCGTATATGTCACCCATCCAGAGGGTTATACCTCTATTTATTGTCACCTGAAGTCATTCTCGCCCCGTATTCAGGCAGCCCTTCGTGAATATCAATATGCTCATGAGACGAATGTGCCCGATGCACGGCTGTCACCCTTGGTATGTCCGGTGTCGCAGGGGCAGTATATTGCTCTGAGTGGAAACACGGGGCATTCTACGGGTCCTCACCTGCATATCGAGATTCACGACACAGAGACATGGGACATGCTCGACCCCTATGAGTTCCTGAATGATTATATCAATGACTCTGTTCCTCCCCAGGCGCATGGCTTGATGGCCAGCCCGATGGTGGGAGAGGGAATATTCAATGGCTCAGCCAATAAACAGACCTTCGGGATTGCAGGTCATCAGCTATCTCAGAACTTTACCGCTTGGGGGAAGGTGGGCTTTGCCTTATGGGGTGATGACTATATGCAGGGCAATTATCATCACTATGGCATTCGCGAGACGATTCTAATGCTCGATGGAAATATGATCTTCCGATCGAACGTCGACCGAATACCTGTAGGTAAGAACACGTTCGTTAATTCATGGGGAGATTACGACCATTGGCGACAAACCCGCCGTTGGTATATGAAATCATATATCGAGCCAGGCAATCATTTGTCTATTCTTTCTTCCGACAGTCTTCGGGGCATCGTTAACTTCAATGAAGAACGTGACTATCAGTTGGAATATATCCTTCGTGACTTCAAAGGCAATGAGAGCCATTACACCTTCATGGTGCATGGCGTCAGACAAGAAATCCCTCATCCTGAGATGCCCATGGGACAGCAATTTCTTTGGAACCAGACTAACTCGTTCTCCTATCCTGGCGAGATGCAGCTGGTGGTGCCTTATGGTCTTTTGGCGGATGATATCATCTTGCAGCCTGTTGTTATCCGACAACCGGATCAAGTTTCCGATTGCTATTCGTTCTATCCCGTCAGTTATCCGTTGATGGCGGATGGCGAGTTAATGATCCGAGCTAGACTGGATAATATAGGTTCTGACCGTATTTTGTCTACTGAAGCTGACCCTTCGAAACTTTATATCCGTTCTTCCATTGGTAAATACATGGGAGGCGACTATCAAGACGGTTGGGTGATTGGCCGTATCAGTGAACTGTGCTACGGTTATTCGCTCGATTATGATGATGAACCGCCTACCATCAGTCCCATAACCAATACGCAGGCGGCCTCTGATATGTTGCGTCTGAGTGTAAGCGATGCACAGAGTGGGGTGGCCACGTATAAGGCTACTATCGATGGACAGTTCGTGGTGTTTAATCCGCAGGAAAAAAACTCACAGGTGGTCTGTAACCTGCGTAATTCACCCATCCGTAAGACTGGAAAGCAGCATCAACTTCTCTTTACGGCTACCGATCATCGGAGTAATACGCAAACATTTGAAACAAGTATAATTTATTAAGGTATGAAAAGACATTTTTTTCTTTCCGCTATGCTCATCGCAGGTAGTTATGCGATGGCGTGTACCAATTTCATTGTAGGCAAGAAGGCTAGTACCGATGGCTCTGTCTTTGTGACTTATAACGCAGACTCCTTTGGCGCCTTCATGCCCCTCTATCACTATCCTGCTGCCAAGCACCAGCCCGGTGATATGCGTAAGGTGTATGAATGGGACACCAACAAGTATCTGGGTGAGATTGCTGAGGCCCCAGAGACGTGGAATGTGATCGGTAACTCCAATGAGTGGCAGGTCACCATTGGTGAGACCACCTTTGGAGGCCGTGAGGAGATGGTCGATTCCACAGGTATCATCGACTATGGTTCTCTGATCTATATCACCCTTCAGCGTGCCAAGACCGCTCGTGAGGCTTTGCAGATTATGACACAACTGGTAGAACAGTACGGCTATTACTCCGAGGGTGAGACCTTCTCTGTGGCCGACCCCAATGAGGCTTGGATGCTTGAGATGATGGGCTGCGGTCCGGATCGTGAGAAGTCCAAGGAACGTACTGTCTGGGTGGCCGTTCGTATCCCCGACGATGCGATTGCTGCTCACGCCAATCAGAGCCGTATCACCCAGTTCCTCGATGGTCGTTATACGGCAGTTAAGATGAAGGATCTGCTGAAGAAGTATCCGCTTGATGGCAAGAAGCCTGTGCCCAACCTCGTGGTCTATTCCGATAATGTCGTGAAGTATGCCCGTACGATGGGTTGGTTCGAGGGCAAGGATGCTGATTTCTCTTACAATGCTGCCTATGCTGAGCCCGACTTTTCTGGACGTCGTTATTGCGAGGCCCGTGTGTGGAGTTTCTTCAACCGCTTCGCTGATGATTTCTCACGCTATGTGCCCTATGCCGAGGGAAAGGTGAAGAATGCCGAACCCATGCCGCTTTGGATCATTCCTAACAAGAAGGTAAGCCTTCAGAACCTGCGTGCTGCTATGCGCGACCATTATGAGGGTACACCGTTTGCACTCGATTCCGACATCGGTGGTGGTATCTATCAGATGCCTTACCGCCTCTCACCACTGTCGTATAAGCTCGACGACAAGGAACTGTTTAATGAGCGTCCTATCTCTACCTTTCAGACAGCATGGTCGTTCATCTCACAGATGCGCTCTTGGCTGCCTCGTGAGATTGGTGGTTGCTTTTGGTTTGGCAATGACGATGGCAATATGGTGGCTTATACCCCGATGTATTCCTGCATCAAGCACATTCCGAAATGCTTCTCAGGTGAGGGTGCCGATGATGTCACCTTCTCGATTGATAATGCCTACTGGGTCTGCAACTGGGTGAGCAATATGGTTTATCCTAAGTACTCCCTGATGTTCCCGTCATTACAGGCCGTGCGCGATTCGCTCGATGCGTCTTACGACAAACTTCAGGCACAGATCGAGGTGAAGGCGCAGTCGCTCGAAGGCGATGCCCGTGTGAAGTACCTAACGGATTACAGTTGTCAGAAGGGCGACGAGATGATTGAGCGCTGGCGTCAGTTGGCATATTTCCTCATTGTGAAGTACAACGATATGGTAGTAAAACCCACCAATGCCGATGGTACCTTCAAGCGTACGCCTTATGGTAACGGTGCAAAGGTACAGCGTCCAGGCTATCCGAAGGAATATGCCCGTGAGATCCTCAAACAGACTGGTGACAAACTGATTGTGCCGAAAGAGGAGAAAAAATAAAGGGACGCTTATAACTTAAAGCATCCCTTTCGTACTTGGCAGTTCGTAGTGATAGATATCACGTCGGACTGCCATTTTCAGACTTCGTGCGAGGGCCTTGAAGATACCCTCTATCTTATGGTGCTCGTTCTGACCTTCTGCCTTGATGTTTAAGTTCATCTTCGCAGCATCCGATAGGCTCTTGAAGAAATGCAGGAACATCTCCGTGGGCATCTCACCGATCTTCTCACGGGTAAACTGCGCATCCCACACCAGCCAGGCTCGGCCTCCGAAGTCGAGGGCCACGCTGCACAGACAGTCGTCCATCGGCAGACAATAGCCATAGCGCTCGATACCACGCTTATTGCCCAGAGCCGTGAGGATACACTCACCCAATGCGATGGCCGTATCCTCGATGGTGTGGTGCTCATCTACTTCCAGATCGCCCTTCGTATGAATCAACAGGTCGATGCTGCCGTGCTTGCCGATTTGCTCCAGCATGTGGTCGAAGAATCCTAAGCCTGTGGAGATATCGCATTTACCTGTGCCATCAAGATTCACCTTGATATGGATATCGGTTTCTTTAGTGGTGCGACTTACCTCGGCTGTACGCTCTCCGGCAAACAGCAGTTCAGATATATTGTCCCACGACATCCCTTCATCTGAAAGAATCAAGGCTTTGCAGCCGATGTTCTCCGCAAATTTTCTATCCGTCTCGCGGTCACCGATTACATAACTGTTGGCAATGTCGT
>Ga0310786_10006201_pt1 | contig 15995 bp, 8 predicted proteins | sample AusTroGonzalo_MG_FD_203881 | JGI IMG/M metagenome (GOLD analysis project Ga0310786, IMG submission 203881) | Bovine rumen microbial communities from tropical cattle in Woodstock, Queensland, Australia - Gonzalo_03 (v2) (version 2) | ecosystem: Host-associated > Mammals > Digestive system >... | reverse complement strand
TGGTCCTGCTGCTGGTGGCGCTGCTCCCGCAGCTGAGGAGAAGTCTTCTTTCGATGTTATTCTGAAGGAGGCTGGTGCTGCTAAGTTGCAGGTAGTAAAGGCAGTTAAGGAGGCTTGTGGTCTCGGTCTGAAGGAAGCTAAGGACCTCGTAGACGCTGTTCCTGCTACTGTTAAGGAAGGCCTGTCTAAAGAAGAGGCTGAGAACCTGAAGAAGGCTATCGAGGCTGCTGGTGCCGTAGTTGAGCTGAAGTAATTTAAGCACAACAATAACTTTTGGTTAGGGACTCTCCAGTAGAGGGTTCCTAACCTTTTCTTGTCTTAGTCCGGTTAATCCGGATTTACCGGAAGTACCGGATCAAACAAATAATCATTTATTTATGACTTCGAAAGTAATAGACAATAGAGTAAATTTTGGCAGCGTCAAGAATCCGATGCCGTTACCTGATTTCCTCGATGTGCAATTAAAGTCTTTCAAAGACTTCCTGCAGTTGGACACTCCGCCTGAGGAACGCAAGAACGATGGTCTGTATAAGGTGTTCGCTGAGAACTTCCCTATCACAGATACACGTAATAACTTTGTTCTTGAGTTCTTGGATTACTATATTGACCCGCCCCGCTACACCATCGACGAGTGCTTGGAGCGTGGTCTGACCTATAGCGTACCTTTGAAGGCCAAGCTGAAGCTGTATTGCACCGACCCCGATCATGAGGATTTCGGTACAGTTATCCAGGATGTGTTCCTTGGTCCTATCCCTTACATGACCGCTAATGGTACCTTTGTGATCAATGGTGCCGAGCGTGTGGTTGTTTCACAGTTGCACCGTTCACCTGGTGTGTTCTTTGGCCAGAGCGTTCACGCTAATGGCTCATTGCTGTATTCAGCCCGTATCATTCCTTTCAAGGGTTCTTGGATTGAGTTCGCTACTGATATCAACAACGTGATGTATGCTTACATCGATCGTAAGAAGAAGTTGCCTGTTACTACACTGCTGCGTGCCATCGGTTTCGAGACCGATAAGGACATCCTGCAGATCTTCGACCTGGCCGAGGAGGTTAAGGTTAGCAAGAAAGCTCTGAAGGAAGTTATTGGTTGCAAGTTGGCTGCCCGTGTGCTGAAGAGCTGGAACGAGGACTTCGTTGATGAGGATACTGGCGAAGTTGTTTCTATCGAGCGTAACGAGGTCATCATGGACCGTGAGACTGAAATCACGGAAGATAATATGATGGAGATTCTTGAGAGCGGTGCTCAGACCATCTTGGTTCACAAGGATGAGTCTGTTGCTCAGGACTATTCTATCATTTTCAATACATTGGCCAAAGACCCCAGTAACTCTGAGAAAGAGGCTGTGCTTTACATCTATCGTCAGTTGCGTAACGCTGATCCTGCCGATGATGCCAGTGCACGTGAGGTTATCCAGAACCTGTTCTTCTCTGACAAGCGTTATGACCTGGGTGATGTTGGTCGTTACCGTATCAACAAGAAGTTGGGTCTCGACACCGAAATGGATGTTCGCGTCCTGACGAAGGAAGATATTATTGAGATTATCAAGTATCTCATTCAGTTGATCAACTCGAAGGCTGCTGTCGATGATATCGACCACCTGTCTAACCGTCGTGTACGTACTGTAGGTGAGCAGTTGTCTAATCAGTTCTCTATCGGTCTGGCACGTATGAGCCGCACCATCCGTGAGCGCATGAACGTGCGTGACAACGAGGTGTTCACTCCGATGGACTTGATCAATGCGAAGACTATCTCGAGTGTGATTAACTCGTTCTTCGGAACCAACCCTCTGTCTCAGTTCATGGACCAGACCAACCCGCTGGCCGAGGTGACTCACAAGCGTCGTCTCTCTGCTCTGGGTCCTGGCGGTCTGTCTCGTGAGCGTGCTGGTTTCGAGGTGCGTGACGTACACTACACACACTATGGTCGTCTGTGTCCTATCGAGAGCCCTGAGGGACCTAACATCGGTCTGATCTCATCTCTCTGTGTGTATGCTAAGATTAATGAACTTGGCTTTATTCAGACTCCTTATCGTAAGGTGGAAAATGGTATTGCCAACCTGAATAATGACGATATTGTATATCTGACTGCCGAGGAGGAGGAGAACTTCATTATTGGTCAGGGTAATGCACCTCTGAACGATGATGGTACGTTTATCCGTCCTGTTGTTAAGTGCCGTCAGGATGCTGACTTCCCCGTGGTTCCTCCCACAGACGTGAACCTCATGGATGTGTCACCTCAGCAGATTGCCTCTATCGCAGCTTCGCTGATTCCTTTCTTGGAGCATGATGATGCTCACCGTGCACTGATGGGATCGAACATGATGCGTCAGGCTGTGCCCCTGCTCCACAACGAGGCTCCTATCGTGGGTACTGGTATTGAGAAGCAGGTGTGTGAGGATTCTCGCACCATGGTTACTGCCGAGGGTGATGGTGTAATCGAGTATGTGGATGCTACAACCATCCGTATCCTCTACGACCGCACTGAGGACGAGGAGTTCGTAAGTTTCGAGCCTGCCCTGAAGGAATATCGTATCGCTAAGTTCCGTCGTACCAACCAGAACATGACTATCGACCTGCGTCCTATCTGTAATAAGGGCCAGCGCGTGAAGAAGGGTGATATCCTGACTGAGGGTTATGCTACTGAGAATGGTGAGTTGGCTCTGGGTCGTAACCTGCTGGTGGCTTACATGCCTTGGAAGGGTTACAACTATGAGGATGCTATCGTTCTGAACGAGCGTATTGTTCGTGAGGATGTGCTGACTTCTGTTCACGTGGATGAGTACTCACTCGACGTGCGTGAGACAAAGCGTGGCGTGGAGGAGTTCACCTCTGATATTCCTAACGTGAGTGAGGAGGCTACCAAGGATTTGGATGAGAACGGTGTGATCCGTGTGGGTGCCCGTGTGGAGCCCGGTGATATCCTGATTGGTAAGATTTCACCTAAGGGTGAGAGCGATCCTTCACCTGAGGAGAAGCTGCTTCGTGCTATCTTCGGTGATAAGGCTGGTGATGTGAAGGACTCTTCTTTGAAGGCTAACCCCTCACTGACTGGTGTCGTTATCGACAAGAAGCTCTTTGCTCGTGCTATCAAGACTCGTCAGACCAAGCAGCAGGATAAGATTGTGCTGGCTAAGATCGACGATGAGTATCAGGCAAAGGTGGACGACCTGAAGGATATTCTGGTTGACAAGTTGCTGGAGCTCACAAAGGGTAAGACCTCACAGGGTGTGAAGGACTACACTGGTGCTGAGGTTATCTCTAAGGGTTCTAAGTTCACTATGACCAACCTGAAGAACCTGGAGTATGGCGATATCCAGACCAGCAAATGGACAAATGATGAGCACAAGAATGAACTCATTGGTCAGCTCATCATCAACTATATGAAGAAGTACAAGCTGCTTGATGCTGAGATGAAGCGTAAGAAGTTTGCCATCACCATTGGTGACGAGCTGCCTTCTGGCATCCTGCAGATGGCTAAGGTTTATGTGGCCAAGAAGCGTAAGATTGGTGTGGGTGATAAGCTCGCCGGTCGTCACGGTAACAAGGGTATCGTGTCGAAGGTTGTACGTCAGGAGGATATGCCATTCCTCGAGGATGGTCGTCCCGTTGACTTGGTACTGAACCCGCTGGGTGTGCCTTCTCGTATGAACCTCGGTCAGATTTTCGAGGCTATCCTCGGTGCTGCCGGTAAGCGCCTCGGCGTGAAGTTCGCTACTCCTATCTTCGACGGTGCTAAGCTTGATGATCTGGCTGCATGGACCGACAAGGCCGGTCTGCCTCGTCTCTGCTCTACTCACCTGTATGACGGTGAGACTGGTGAGCGTTTCGACCAGCCTGCTACTGTTGGTATCACTTACTTCTTGAAACTCGGTCACATGGTTGAGGACAAGATGCACGCCCGTTCTATCGGTCCGTACTCTCTCATCACTCAGCAGCCTCTTGGTGGTAAGGCCCAGTTCGGTGGTCAGCGTTTTGGTGAGATGGAGGTCTGGGCACTGGAGGCCTTTGGTGCTAGCCATGTGCTGCAGGAGATCCTGACTATCAAGTCTGACGATACCGTAGGTCGCTCTAAGGCTTATGAGGCCATTGTGAAGGGTGAGCCCATGCCTACTCCTGGTATTCCTGAGTCTCTGAACGTGTTGCTGCACGAGCTCCGTGGCTTGGGTCTGAGCGTAACCCTCGATTAAAGGTAATAAGGTAAAAAAGTAAATAAGAAAATTGAAATATGGCTTTCAAGAAAGATTCAAAGACAAAGAATAATTTCACCAAGATTACCATTGGTCTTGCTTCGCCTGAGCAGATCCTTGAGAGTTCTTTTGGTGAGGTTACCAAGCCAGAGACTATCAACTACCGTACCTATAAGCCCGAGCGCGATGGTCTGTTCTGCGAGCGTATCTTCGGTCCTACCAAGGACTATGAGTGCGCCTGCGGTAAGTACAAGCGCATCCGTTATAAGGGTATCGTGTGCGACCGATGCGGTGTTGAGGTGACCGAGAAGAAGGTTCGTCGTGAGCGTAGCGGTCATATCGAGCTGGTGGTGCCCGTGGCACATATCTGGTACTTCCGCAGTCTGCCTAACAAGATTGGCTATCTGCTGGGAATGCCTACTAAGAAGCTCGATGCTGTTATCTACTACGAGCGCTATATCGTTATCCAGCCAGGTGCTCTGGAGGGTCGTAAGGATGCTGAGGGTAACCCTCTGCTGGGCTCACAGAAGTTTGACCTGCTGTCTGAGGAGGAATACAATGAGATTCTGGATAATCAGCTGTCTGAGGATAACTATTATCTGGATGACACTGATCCTAATAAGTTCGTGGCTAAGATGGGTGCCGAGGCTATCTACGAGTTGCTCCAGCAGCTTGACCTCGATTCTCTGTCGTACGAACTGCGTGACCGTGCTAACACTGACTCTTCACAGCAGCGTAAGAACGAGGCTCTGAAGCGTCTGCAGGTGGTAGAGGCTTTCCGCTCGTCAGTGGAGAAGGGCATTAACCGTCCTGAGTGGATGATCATGAAGATTATTCCTGTTACTCCTCCTGAGTTGCGTCCTCTCGTTCCCCTGGATGGTGGCCGTTTCGCTACTTCTGACTTGAACGATCTTTATCGTCGCGTGATTATCCGTAATAACCGTCTGAAGCGCCTGATGGAGATTCATGCTCCTGAGGTGATTCTGCGTAACGAGAAGCGTATGCTGCAGGAAGCTGTTGACTCACTCTTCGACAACAGCCGTAAGTCATCGGCCGTGAAGAGCGACAGCAACCGTCCTTTGAAGTCACTCTCTGACTCATTGAAGGGTAAGCAGGGTCGTTTCCGTCAAAACTTGCTGGGTAAGCGTGTTGACTACTCTGCACGTTCGGTTATCGTCGTAGGTCCTGAGTTGAAGATGGGTGAGTGCGGTCTGCCTAAGTTGATGGCTGCCGAGCTCTATAAGCCATTCATCATCCGTAAGCTCATTGAGCGCGGTATCGTGAAGACGGTGAAGAGCGCTAAGAAGATTGTTGACCGTCGTGAGCCCGTGATCTGGGATATTCTGGAGAACGTGATGAAGGGTCACCCCGTGATGCTGAACCGTGCACCAACACTGCACCGTCTGGGTATCCAGGCCTTCCAGCCTAAGCTGATTGAGGGTAAGGCTATCCAGTTGCACCCACTGGCTTGTACCGCATTCAACGCTGACTTCGATGGTGACCAGATGGCTGTTCACCTTCCCCTGTCAAACGAGGCTATCCTCGAGACTCAGTTGCTGATGCTTCAGAGTCATAATATTCTGAACCCTGCCAATGGTGCTCCTATCACCGTGCCTTCACAGGATATGGTGCTTGGTCTGTACTATATCACCAAGATTCGTCCAGGTGCTAAGGGTGAGGGTCTCTCATTCTATGGCCCCGAGGAGGCTATCATCGCTCACAATGAGGGTAAGTGTGATTTGCACGCCCAGGTGAAGGTTATGGTTGACGACGTGGTTGATGGTAACAAGGTGCGTCACCAGGTAGAGACCTCTGTTGGTCGTGTCATCGTGAATGGCATCGTTCCTAAGGAGGTGGGCTTCGTTAACAAGGTTATTTCTAAGAAGAGTCTGCGCGACATCATCGCCGACGTTATCAAGAACGTAGGTTTCGCCGAGGCTTGCGAGTTCCTGGATGGTATTAAGAACCTGGGTTACCGCATGGCATATCTGGCAGGTCTGTCGTTCAACCTCGACGATATCATTATTCCTAAGGAGAAGGCTGACTTGATTGCCAAGGGTAATGAGGAGGTGCAGCAGATTACTGACAACTATAACATGGGCTTTATCACTGACAACGAGCGTTACAACCAGGTTATTGATACTTGGACGCACGTGAACAATGATATCGGTAATATCCTGATGAAGGAGATGACCGAGGCCGACCAGGGTTTCAACGCTGTGTTCATGATGCTTGACTCTGGTGCCCGTGGTAGTAAGGACCAGATTAAGCAGCTCTCTGGTATCCGTGGTCTGATGGCTAAGCCTCAGAAAGCCGGTGCCGAGGGTCACCAGATTATTGAGAACCCAATCCTTTCGAACTTTAAGGAGGGTATGTCTGTGCTGGAGTACTTCATCTCTACTCACGGTGCTCGTAAGGGTCTGGCTGATACGGCCATGAAGACTGCCGACGCTGGTTACCTGACTCGTCGTCTGGTAGACGTTTCTCACGATGTGATTATCAACGAGGAAGACTGCGGTACATTGCGTGGACTGGAGTGCACTGCTTTGAAGAGTGGTGACGAAATCATTTCTTCTCTGTCTGAACGTATCCTCGGTCGTGTAAGTGTACACGATGTGGTGAACCCCAAGACTGGCGACGTTATCGTTCCTGCTGGTGAGGAAATCACTGAGGCTCTGGCCGACGAGATTGAGAAGGCTGAGATCGAGATGGTTGAGATTCGTTCTGTGCTGACTTGTGAGTCGAAGAAGGGCGTTTGCCGCAAGTGTTACGGCCGTAACCTCGCAACCCGTAAGATGGTTCAGAAGGGTGAGGCTGTCGGTGTGATTGCTGCTCAGGCTATTGGTGAGCCTGGTACGCAGTTGACTCTGCGTACGTTCCACGCCGGTGGTGTGGCTGCCAACGCAGCTGCTAATGCCAGCATCGTATGTAAGTACGAGTCTGCCCGCATTGAACTTGAAGAGGTTCGTACCGTTCCATTTGATGAGGATGGTCGCGAGTGCGAGATGGTTGTGAGCCGTCTGGGTGAAATGCGTTTCGTTGATCCTAATACAAAGATTGTACTGTCTACGGTGAACTTGCCTTATGGCTCGTCACTCTATTTCAAGAATGGCGATGTGATTAGCAAGGGTGAGAAGATTGCCCAGTGGGATCCCTTCAACGCCGTCATCGTAACTGAATATGCAGGTACACTGAAGTTCAATGATGTTATCGAAGGTGTAACCTTCCGTGCCGAGACTGACGAAACAACCGGCTTGACCGAGAAGATTGTTACCGAGTCGAAGGATAAGACAAAAGTGCCTACCTGTGATGTGCTGGATGCTAATGGCGAGAAGATTGGTACTTATAACTTCCCTGTGGGTGGTCACGTGGTTGTTGAGGACGGTCAGACAGTGAAGACTGGTGAGACGCTCGTTAAGATTCCTCGTGCGGCTGCTAAGGGTGGTGATATTACCGCCGGTCTGCCTCGTGTAACCGAGCTGTTCGAGGCTCGTAACCCATCTAACCCTGCTGTCGTATCAGAAATCGATGGTGAGGTGACCATGGGTAAGGTGAAGCGTGGTAACCGTGAGATTATCGTTACATCAAAGGCTGGTGACCAGCGTAAGTATCTTGTATCGCTGTCTAAGCAGATCCTGGTGCAGGAACACGACGCTGTACGTGCCGGTACTCCTCTGTCGGATGGTGCTATCACCCCAAGCGATATCCTCGCAATTAAGGGTCCCACCGCTGTACAGGAGTATATCGTGAACGAGGTTCAGGACGTGTATCGTCTGCAGGGTATCAAGATTAACGATAAGCACTTCGAGATTATCGTTCGTCAGATGATGCGTAAGGTGCAGATCAACGATCCCGGTGATACCTCATTCCTCGAGCAGGAGATCGTCGATAAGCTCGATTTCGCTGAGGAGAACGACCGTATCTGGGGTAAGAAGGTGGTTACCGATGCTGGTGACTCTGAGACCTTGAAGGCTGGTCAGATTGTGACTGCTCGTCGCCTGCGTGATGAGAATACTTCTCTGAAGCGCCGCGACTTGAGAACTGTACAGGTTCGCGATGCTGTGCCCGCTACATCTACTCAGATCCTGCAGGGTATCACTCGTGCTGCATTGCAGACCAAGTCGTTCATGTCGGCTGCATCGTTCCAGGAAACTACGAAGGTTCTGAACGAGGCTGCTATCCGCGGTAAGCAGGATCATCTGGAGGGTATGAAGGAGAACGTGATTTGCGGTCACCTGATTCCTGCCGGTACTGGTCTTCGCGAGTTTGAAAAGATTATCGTAGGTTCAAAGGAAGAGTATGAGCGCATGCAGGCTAACCGCAAGAATGTGCTTGACTTCACTGGAGAAGCCGTGATTGAAGAGAACTAAATAGTTATCTCATATTAGAAAAAAGCCGGAAGTTTTGTACTTTCGGCTTTTTTTATTTAAATTTGCAGACGAAAAAATAATTACTACTATGTGCTTTGAGTATGGAATGTGTAGAATAAAGACGATAATATTTGTTATCGTTCTTTTCTTCGTTTCATGTTCCACAGGTGACGAGTCGCAGAATCGTTATCAGCGTGGTGAGATACTGGCAGAACAGAATCGTGCGGCAGATGCTATGCGTGAATACTTGCTGTCGGTAGAGGCAGATGACGATGCGCAATATGTTGTGAAGTCTTTGTGCGAGTTGGGTCGTTTGTCCATGGGACAGAATAATATTCAACAAGCTCATGCTTATTATGAGCAGGCTTGGCAGATGGCTTCCGATCTGGATGATGTAACTCAAAAGGTTCTTGTGTTGCGTGACATGGGACGTTTGTCTCGTTCAGAGCAAAAACCTGAGTCGGCATTAAAGTGTTTTGAAGAGGCTGACAGCTTGATTTTATTGTCAGCAGCTGACAGTCTGAAATTGTATGTGTATCCTGAGTATATCTCTTTGTTGATGAAGATGAATCGTGCAGATGATGCTCGACAACTTGTGTCTCAGCTGACCAGGAACTATCAGTCGGGACCAGCATGTCTGGTGGCTGGTCGTTTCTATCTGGAGATGGGTGTCACTGACTCGGCAGAATGCTTCTTTCAGAGATGTATGGAGACCGACAATGTGAATAGCAGGGCCTCTGCAGCTATGTATTTAGGTGAGTTGGCGGGTGAGACTAACGATTGGGAGCAGGCATATGGCTATGCGCAGGAATGTGCTGCATTGGTTGATTCGGCAAAATTACAAATGCAGGAAGAGAACGCTAACCTTGTGAGCTCGTTGACCCATCAGTTGGATGTCGAGCGTGAGAACTATCGTCTCTATAGGTTGATGGCCGTTGTTATTTTAGTTGCCATTATGCTGTTGTTTATCGCTGTAGTCTATGTCCGTGGTCGTATAGCCCGATTAAAACTGCAACAAGAGAAAGAGCATCAGGCCCTGGTTAATCGTGCGCGAAGTTCGCAGGAACAGTTGGTTGAACAATTCCGCAATACCAAACTCTATCGCCAGATAATTGTTGAGGAGAGTGTTAGCTCAGAACAATGGGAGGAGATCGTGGCTTTTGTTAATGACCATGCTGATGGGTTCGTAGAGAAGTTGACGACATTCTACCCAGCCATCAAACCACAGGAGCTGCAGTCGTGTATGCTATTAAAATTAGAATTTACGAATCAGCAAATAGCTGCCATTCTTTGTAAGACACAACAGGCAATTACAAATCTGCGAAAGCGACTTTTCCAAAAGATGTTTGAAAAGGAAGGTTCTGCGGATGAGTTGAACCAGTTCTTGCGACTTTTCCCGACGAAAACGGGGCTGTGAAGTTGTTGTGAAGCGGTTGTGAAGTGTTTGTGAAGTGAAAAGTGAGGCTGAAAAGTGCAAAATGCGTACTTTTGCAGCAGAAATCATTTAATGTAGTACATATGAAAAAGGTATTTTGTACATTGGTTATCTGGCTCTCATGCCTCACGTTGACATTCGCTGGCGATGTCAATCAGGATTCTTTGTTGCTCTCGCGTCAGGAGAATTTCGAGCGTTTTTCGCGATTGTTCCCTACCGAGCGCGTGTATGTACATTTTGACAACACCTCGTATTATAAGGGTGAAAACATCTGGTTTAGTGCTTATGTGGTGCGTGATGACAATTTCCATCATACGGACATTAGCCGAATACTCTATGTGGAATTGCTAAATCCTATTGGATATCCTGTTGAGACACAGAAACTGGTTATTGAGAACGGTCAGGCTCATGGTTCTTTTGAGTTGAAGGATACGTTGAATGCTGGCTTCTATGAGGTACGTGCTTATACCCAGTGGATGCTGAACTTTACTACGGGCGATCCTCATGGCTGGCGCCGTATGCATTCCAATCAGGCTCGTCGACAGTGGGGTGAGCGTGTGCTTCGCTATATGCAGGGTAATGCAGGTGTCTTTTCGCGTGTGTTTCCTATCTACGAACCTGTAGATAGTGGCAACTACTACCAGCGACGTATGCCTCAACTTTCTAAGGCTACCTCTTCGACTATCGATAAGGAGAAGGATCGCTTGAAGATTGATTTCTATCCAGAGGGCGGAAATATGATTCGTGACGTGGAAGGACGCATAGCTTATCAGGCACATAATAGTGAAGGTCGTACGCTGAATGTAGAGGGCCAATTGGTTCGTCGTGGAAAAGTGATTGGTCGATTTAAATCAGACTATGCAGGACGTGGCGTCTTTTCGGTGACTCCTGATTCCCTGGACTCTGAGGAATTGACGAAAGGTTTGGAACTGAAGGTGAATTATGCGGGAAAGGACTATACTTTCCCCTTGCCTAAGCCCAAGAAGCGTGGTTATTCACTCTGCGTATTTTCTAATAATGAGCAGATGAAGACCATTGTTGCCCGCAATACGAAGACGCCTGGGCAGCAACTGGGACTTAGTGTGACTTCGCGCGGCCATACCTATTATTATGATGTGGTTGACTTGGAGAATGATCTCTCGGCTGTTACGTTGATAGATAAACATTCGCTTCAGACTGGTGTTAATGTGGTGTCACTATTTACTGCTGATGGCAAGGTGTTGGCACAGCGATTGGTCTTTGTGAATAACCATGATATGGATGGCTTTAAACTGCAAAAGACACTCTCTACATGGCAAGCTGATAGTTTGGAACCTTATCAGAAGATGACCTTGGATTATCAGTTGGTTGATTCTAAGGGACAGCCTGTCAGAGCAGAGCATGATTTCTCGATTGCAGTTACTGACGATATTAGTCGTGAAGAGACTTATGAAGACAATACAGTGTTGACCTATCTGCTCTTGTCGTCAGAAGTAAAGGGCTTTATTCCGCACCCTGAATATTATTTTGAGTCTGACGATGCGGAGCATCGAGGGGCACTTGATCAGTTGTTGATGGTGCAGGGATGGACTCGCTATGATTATGAGCAGATGATGAGTGATGACAACTTTGAGCCAATGCTTGATGTGGAACGTGGCTTGACGTTTGCTGCTCGTGTGTGGGACGATAACGACTATCATGCAAAAAGGCATTGGAAACTTCAAAATAACAAGCCCTATTGGGTGTACTCAGAACTGTATATAGAAGGCGATACTGTAGCACGTGATCACTCGTTGGATAGTTTTATTGAGCCAAAGATGATTATCCTGGACTGTGAGGCAAAGATTGATTCCGCTGGAACTTTTCGCTTTAATATGGAGCCGTTCTATGGCAAGGGTCAAATGGCTTTGATGCTTAACAAAAATAGCATAGAAGAAATTGGACCGACGAAGGGTGGTGTGATTGGTCATAATTTCCGTTGGAACACCATCAAACGACCTCTTTTTATGATCGGAAAACGTATGGAGCCGCTCAATCAGTATTCACCGCTGCCCAAGAATTATGATTATTATGAGACGGCAGCTTTGACTGATCCTATTGACCGTGACATCTTCCGCTATGGGTACATGGCTGTTAATACTAAGGAGTCGGAGCAGCGAATAGCTTATGATAACCAAAGCAGGACTTATACATTGCCTAATATTCAGAAAACAGCGAATCGTCGTTGGATAGAGTTAAGTAAAGCTACTCCTGCATCTGTGATGAACGTGAAGGATATGATGACTTGGCTATGCAATATCTTTGGCGATATACAGGAATTTAAGTTCCGTACTAATACGACTTATCAGCATACTTATAGCGAAGTAAATGATGATTTCGCACGCCGAATGATGAGTGAAGACTATGCATGGATGCTTGATGAATTACAGAAGGATGCAAGTGCTGGCAGAATGATTCATCCTAATGAAAGTAATCCGGCAGTTGACCAATGGATTCCGCATGTGACGCACGAACTGGAGGATCGTCCATATTTTGCCCATCTGGCTGAAATGCTTTACATATTTGGCCTCGACGGAATGAATGATGTCTATGTTGATGCCAATGTCGATGGAACTATTCCTCATTTTACATCTGCTGTTTCTGGTTCACAGAGCTTGTTGCCGAATGGACTCCGTATGTTCCCGGTTAACGAGAATTTTAAGGAGGTACAACTGTTTGCCGATACTGACAATCGTCAGTTGACTCATCAACCAGGACGTTACCACGAAGGCATATTCCCTACAGGTAACTTATATATGCCTGTCACTTCGGTATTCAACTTTATCACAGACAGTGTTTATAGTAATACTCATCCTCTGCCCGATTTCATGGGCTTCCGTATCAACTTCCAAGGTCTTACTCAGCCTGCGGAGTTCTATTCTCCTGATTATGACTGGGAACCGGAACCAGAGGACACAGATTATAGACGTACAGTATATTGGAATCCTCAAGTGAAAACCGATGCCGAAGGGCGCGCTCATATCGAATTCTATAACAATGGTTTCAGTCGTCGTCTGACGGTTTCGGCAGAAGGAATAACGGCTAATGGTCAACCTATCACGAACGACAAATGAAGAAGGTACTTGTCATACTTGCCATTCTTGTGGCTACAGTCTTGGATGTTTCTGCTCAACAGGGTAGGACTGTTAGTCTGCAGTCGTCGGTGACCGATTCGGTATACCTCAATGTGCAGTTGAGCTATGCAGCGCCTCCTGAGGATGTACTTAAGTTGAATAAGGCTTTTCTGACCAAACGTGGGCAATTAAAGCGCGAGAAGGTGGAGACTGGTAAACTGAGTTGCAAGAAGAAAAAGGGGGATATGTTGCAGTTTGACTTCTCTTTTGTCTTTACCTATCTGGGCCGACGGTACAGGGCTCAGGGACGTTATGCCGATACGGGTGAGAAGGAACCTGACTGCTCGTTGCGTTGCATTCCGGTGAGATTAAGTGATAAGACTTTGCGTGAGGGTGAATATTCAGATAAACTATGAGAAAATGCCTGCTCATATCTCTGATGCTGCTTTTTGTCCAATTAGTGGCTCTTGCTCAGACTACACGGTTTGAGGCTACTGTGGTCGATGCTGTGACTCGTGCTCATCTGCCCTTTGCGAGTGTCTATGTTGGTCCAGAGGCATCGACTATTACAAACCTTGATGGCGAATTTGTTATTGATTGCGCTCCTGACGCCATACTGCACATCTCTTATGTGGGCTATCGAGCTGTTCATGTAAAGGCCGCAGAAATGAAAGGTGTGGTGGCATTGAAACCCAATGAACATCTTTTGCCTGACTTGGTGGTAACACCTGTTGCTCCTTTGATTAATAAGATTTGTAAGGAGACGCTTACGCAGATGAGAAATCACAAGCGTAAGACCTCAGAGTTTTTCTATCGACAGACTGCCTTTGCAGATAGTACATGCTATGAGTTTCTTGAGGCATTCCTTTCAGGAGGGTCTGGAGTGGCTCTTCACGATTTACAGTTGATGACGGGACGCTATGCGGGAATTGTACCTGACTCGTCTCACTTCTACTCATACTTCGGAAACTTTTATACCTTCTCGGAAATCGTGGTGGCTGCTTCCTATAGATCGCCTTCTCCAGATGCTGACTTGGTGCCGTTGTTTCGTAACTTTAATAAGTATTATAAGTACTCGTATCGGGTTATAGATGATGATGGCAATCGTGTCTTTGTTATTGATTTCTTCCCCAAACCGAGCATGACATCTGAGTATGCCACTATTGGTTGTACGCTCTTCGTTGACGAAAAGACGCTGCACCTACGGCGCATTGTAGGACAAGGGTATAACTTTTGGGTGGTAACGCGTGAACCTAAATTGGGTAAATATCATCTCAAAAATCAGCATTTGTTACCGACGTCTTTCTTGTTTGATGTGAACCTGACTGAAGAAAGAGGATTTCCTGAGGTGCAGTCGGTTTTCGTGCAGTCTATGCACGTTTTTAAGGGACAGAAAATCACCACTCGATCAACACTGTTTAATTTGAGTATGAATGAGAACGTTAAAAAGACCAGCTTCTTTCAACGGTTGTTCAAGAAACGTAAGGGTAGAATGAGGTTTGATAGTCAGATTCAAAAGGTGATAGAAAAGCAGGGGTATGACTCGACTTTCTGGGATAATAACGAGATAGTACGTCGCACAACGGTAGAGCAGGAGGTCATGAAACTCTTTAATCACAGACATCTGTTCGGAGTTTTTCGCTGATTTGGAATTTATTTGCACTTCATTCTTGTGGGTTTCATGGAAAAGTAGTACCTTTGCTCTGTAATTTAAAAACCTTTAAAGAAATGAATGAGAATGATCAGAAGCAGCCTGGGCTGCAGATAGAACTTACGCCCGATAAGGCTCAGGGCGAGTATGCTAACTTTGCAATTATTACACACTCTTCAAGTGAGTTCATTGTGGACTTCGCTCGTATGTTGCCTGGCCTTCCTAAGGCTCAAGTGCGTAGTCGAGTTATCTTGGCTCCCGAGCACGCCAAGCGTTTGTTAGGTGCATTGCAAGAGAATATCATGCGATATGAACGTCAGTTTGGCCCCATCAAAATGCCTGAACAGCCACAAGGTCCTCGCACCATAGCTCCATTTGGATCAGGCAAGGGAGAGGCATAATATATTTGTATGTCATAAGTATGCCATTTGGCATGTGTAAGTATGTTACTTATACCTGCTAAATGGCATACTTATTTTAATGACGAAAGGAGCTTTTTTAGTGCGTTCTTTATGATTCGTAGCATATGGGAATTGTTTTTTGGTAGATTTTGAATATATAATTTAAGTTAAAAACCTTATACTTTGTTAATTTTATTAAAGTATGGGGTTTTTCTTTTTGCGCTTATTAGGTAGATTAAAATAAAATGTGTACCTTTGCAGCCCGAAATGTCTCCGTAAGTGGCGAGGGCATACTATATACAGGAATTTACACAATATAATATATAAATAATAAACAAAATTAAAATTAATTATGCCTACAATTTCACAATTGGTTCGCAAAGGCAGAAAGGTGATCGTAGACAAGTCGAAGTCACCCGCGTTGGACAACTGTCCTCAGCGTCGCGGTGTGTGCGTTCGTGTTTACACGACCACTCCCAAGAAGCCTAATTCGGCTATGCGTAAGGTAGCCCGTGTTCGTTTGACTAACCAGAAGGAAGTCAACAGTTACATTCCCGGAGAGGGACACAACTTGCAGGAGCACAGCATTGTGCTGGTTCGTGGCGGTCGTGTAAAGGACCTTCCCGGTGTACGTTATCACATCGTTCGCGGTACTCTGGATACCGCCGGTGTTGCAAACCGCACGCAGCGTCGTTCTAAGTACGGTGCTAAGCGTCCCAAGGCTAAGAAGTAATTAACCGGTGATGGTTAAGTAGCCGAATTAAAGAAAGAAAAGAAAAAACCGTTTTGCTGGTGAATCTTAAAAAGGTTGAGTAAATGTCCGAGTGTGGACGTTGAAGAACAGACGAAGAACAGC
>Ga0310786_10006200_pt1 | contig 15995 bp, 12 predicted proteins | sample AusTroGonzalo_MG_FD_203881 | JGI IMG/M metagenome (GOLD analysis project Ga0310786, IMG submission 203881) | Bovine rumen microbial communities from tropical cattle in Woodstock, Queensland, Australia - Gonzalo_03 (v2) (version 2) | ecosystem: Host-associated > Mammals > Digestive system >... | reverse complement strand
CGTCGAGATGATGCAAAAACCGCTCTCAAAAACTATCTTCAATATCTCGATCAACAATTTGAAAAAGATATCGCTGAAAAATTAAAAAAATTAACAACCGAATCCTGGCGCTATAAAAGATTTTTCAAACTAGCTATTCCCTCCCTTATTGTGTATTGGATACTTAAAATACGTAGTTACATATTTTAAAAATCTATATTAGATGTTCAGTCCCACGTTGTATAGCACAGATTTTGATTTCAAATGCGCCAAAGTTAGAAACTTTCTCTATTCAGCATAGTAATTTGGGACACTTATCATTAAAGGTATGAAATTTAAAAAGCTGAAGAGTTTAATTTTGAACGAGATAGGAACGATCAAGATTTCATCGGAGACTGATACAAGTAATCTTAAGAGAAACTCCTCTGCAGAGAATGCGGAGCGTAAACCAAGATTTAGAAATAAAAACACGGAAACGATTTTTGAAAATTGCAGATGCAAGAACGAATTTTGTACCTGTTTCCGCAATCCAGACTATTTCTGATCCATCTTCAGTGCGGCGAGGAAAGTTCCGTGCGGGATTTTCACGTTTCCGATTTCGCGCATTTTTTTCTTACCTTCCTTTTGTTTTTCGAGAAGTTTGCGTTTACGAGAAATGTCTCCTCCGTAACATTTTGCGGTAACATCCTTTCGGAAAGCCGAGATGGTTTCGCGTGCGATTATTTTTCCGCCGATCGCCGCCTGAATTGGAATCTTGAACATGTGTTTCGGGATTAAATCCTTCAATCTTTCGCACAGCTGACGACCCCGATATTCCGCGTTATCTTTGTGAACGATCATCGACAATGCATCAACTTGTTCTCCATTTACGAGGATTGTCATTTTCACCATTTCGTTTCTTTCGAATCCATGCAGTTGATAATCGAAGCTGGCATATCCTCGACTAATGGATTTTAAGCGATCATAAAAATCGTAAACAACTTCATTTAAAGGAAGCAAATATTCCACCAATGCTCGATTTCCGACATAAGTTAGATTCTGCTGAACTCCTCGTTTCTCTTCGCATAACTTCAAGACATTTCCGAGATATTCGTCCGGCAGAATTATTTTTGCAAGAATCCAAGGCTCTTCGATGTAATCTATCTGAGTCGTGTTCGGCATGTCCGACGGATTGTGTAACTCTAAAGTCTCTCCGTTAGTCAGATGTACTTTGTATACAACGCTCGGAGCTGTTGTAACCAGATCCAAATTATATTCTCGCTCAAGTCTTTCTTCAATGACTTCCAAATGCAACATTCCCAAGAATCCACAGCGAAATCCAAATCCCAACGCCTGCGAAGTTTCAGGTTCGAAAGTGAAACTCGCGTCATTCAAATTTAATTTGATTAGGCTTTCTTTCAGTTTTTCGTAATCGACTGTATCAACCGGAAAAATACTGCAGAATACCACCGGAATGCTTGGTTTAAATCCCTGTAGAGGCTCACTTGTTGGACGATTTTCTTCCGTGATCGTATCTCCAACCCTAGCATCTCCTACACTTTTGATTCCTGCTATAATATACCCGATCTCTCCCGGATTCAGCTGGCTGACCTCTTTGGTTTTCGGAGTAAAAATTCCAACTTTTTCAACAGGATAGGTCATTTTTGCTGCCATCAATTTGATTTTCATTCCCGATTTTAGAATTCCATCCTTTACTCGAACTAAAGTCACAACCCCCATGTAAGGATCATACCAACTATCCACCAAAAGAGCTTTCAAAGGAGCGTTGGCATCACCCTTCGGAGCAGGAAGTTTTGTAACGAGTGCCTCCAGAACGTCTTCGATACCTAACCCTTGTTTCGCAGAAATCTCAATCGCATCAGAACAATCCAAACCAATAACATCCTCGATCTGTTGCTTTACTCGATCGACATCCGCCGCCGGTAAATCAATTTTATTTAAAACTACAATAATTTCGTGATCGTGCTCCAGTGCTTGATATACATTTGCCAAGGTCTGTGCCTCGACTCCTTGAGTTGCATCCACCACCAGAATGGAACCTTCGCAAGCTGCGAGAGATCGGCTGACTTCATAAGCAAAATCGACATGTCCAGGAGTATCCATCAGATTCAGCTGATAAGTATTTCCGTCTTTCGCTTTATATTCCAAACGAACAGTTTGAGACTTAATCGTTATACCTCTCTCTCGTTCAATGTCCATAGAATCCAGCATCTGATCATGAAATTCGCGATCATTGATTGCTCCACAATACTGCATGAGACGATCTGCCAGAGTAGATTTTCCGTGATCGATATGTGCAACAATTGAAAAGTTTCTTATAAACTTCATTGGCCTCTCAACTTCCCGCCTAATTCTTCTACATAAGATATAATTTTGTTCGAAACTTCATTCGCTTCGCTTTCCGTCAGAGTTCTGGTGACAGCATCGAGAGTGACGGTAATTCCGATAGATTTTTGAGATGAATTTATCTCGAACGAATCGAAAATATCAACCTTTACAATTAGTTTATCTAACTTGTAGATTCCGTTAACTATTTCTCCGACAGCCCCTGTCGACATATCGAAAGTAAACGAGAAATCGCGTTCTATCTTCGGGAACACTTTGTTGTTGTAAGTTTTACTTCGGCTTTTCTTTAATCCTTCGACTACCGGAAGAATCTCGAAAGCCACGACACGTTCAGAAATTCCGAAAAGTTTTCCGATTTTCGGATGTAATTCACCAAACCATCCTAACAACGCTTTTCCCAGGTATATAGTTCCGCTTCTCGACGGATGATAATAAGACGGAGCATTCGTTTCAATTTTTAAATTTTTAAGATTAATTCCATAAAAATCCAATACAGTGAAAAAATCGTTTTTCACGTCGAAAACGTCGTATTCCCTTTTTTTATTCAACCAATTTCGAGAACTTATGGCTCCCGTTCTAATTCCGGAAATATGGGTCATTTGTTTGCAATAATCCACAAAAACATGACCTATTTCAAACATACTTGCTGATTTTTCTCCGTAATTTAACGACAATACTGCCGTTTTCAACAAATTCGGCAAAAGTGACGGACGCATAACTTCAAAATCCGTTGTAATCGCATTTGTTACAAAGATTAATTTATGATCTTGCTTAAATGCCTCTGCGTAATCTTTTTTGGTAAAAGAATATGCTACGACCTCGGACATGTCACGAAACGCCAATAACTTTTTCAGATTTAAAGTCTGCCGAGCATCTTTCAAAATAGGATCCACTCCTACAGAAATCATCGACAGAGGTTGCTCCTGAACATTATCGTATCCATTGATACGTAATACTTCTTCAACCAAATCCTCTTCGATCGACAGATCATGCCTCCAAGAAGGAATTACAAAGGTTGCGGAATAATTATCCTCATCAGTCATTGTTAAACCAAGACTGGTCAGAATACTCTTGACTCTGTTCCAATCGATATCACACCCGGAAATACTTTTAAGTTTTTGCTTTGATAATTCCACAGATTTGTTGTGATGCGTAGCTCTTCCGATTGTGAAAATTTTCTCGGCAGAACCTCCGCAAATCTCTAAAATCATTCTGGAGACCTGTTCCAAAGAATTTATACACCCCTCACGATCGATTCCTCTTTCGAATCTGGTTCGCGAATCGCTAATTGCATCGAGATAAATTCCTGTTCTTGCTATACAATCCGGATCAAAATAAGCCGATTCGATTAAAATGTTTGTTGTATTTTCATCGCATGCGATTTTGCTTCCGCTTTTGATTCCCAGCAAACATAACGGATTGTGATCGTTATCTTCTGAAACCAAGATATTGGAATTTAAAACATATTGCTCTCCTTTGAAATCTGTAAATTTCTCTCCGCGACTTGCAAAGCGAATATTGAGATTTCCGTTGATTTTATCCAAGTCATAAATCTGAAACGGCGCACCGCAATCAACCATGCAGTAGTTTGCGATATCAACTATCGCGGAGATACTGTTCATCCCTGCATTTTTTAATGCATCTTTCAACCATTTCGGAGACTCTCTATTCTTCAATCCGCGAATAGCTCGGAAAGCCATTTGTGGAGCATAATCGAAAATAGCTTGATCTTCGTAAAATACTTCTGTCGATGTTTCAGAATTGACTTTGCACGAATCCGATTCATCATTAATGAACTTTCCGGCGCCGGCAGCTGCCAAGTCACGAGCAATTCCTTTTACGGAGAAACAATCTCCTCGATTTGGTGTGACAGAAACATCAAGAATTCCTCCATCGAGTCCCAAAACATCCGCGACAGAAGTTTTTAAATCTGTTCCTTCCGGCAATTCAATAATTCCATCGTTTTTGTCATCTGTTTCGATCGCTAATTCGTCGAAAGAACACATCATTCCTTGACTTTCGATTCCCCGAATCTTGCTTTTCTTCAACACTTCGTGGGAGGCAGGAATCAATGCTCCCGGCAAAGCCAAAATCGCAATTAATCCTGTACGAGCATTTGGTGCTCCGCAAACGATCTGATAATGATTGTCTTCTCCGTCAATGACCGTACAAAGTTTTAGTTTATCTGCGTTCGGATGCTTTTCCGCATTTTCAATCCTCACCAATTTGAAATTCTTGAAAACAACTTCAGGATCCACAATATCATCAACTTCTAATCCTATAGCTGTTAATCTCTCTGCTATCTGCGAGATACTTAACTTCGTTTCCAAATGCTTTTTCAGCCAATTAAATGAAAATCTCATTTTTTTCTCCTATAAATCTATCGGAGAAAATCCGAAAGTTTCTCTCCACTGTTCGTTTGATTCAAAATAATTTCGCAGATCAGGTACTCCGTACTTCAAAGAAGCCAAGCGTTCTATGCCGAGACCAAACGCTATTCCCTGATATTGCGTAGGATCTATTCCTCCTGCCTTCAGCACGTTCGGATGAGACACTCCGCAACCCCCGATTTCCAGCCACTTGTCTCCTTTCCCGAAGATCATCTTTCCATTCATAACACTGTAGTTGATATCGACCTCCGCTGATGGCTCCGTAAACGGGAAAAAGCTTGGTCTGAATCTTATCGACAAATCTTTCAGATCAAAAAATCTTTTTAACACATCTTTGATTAGCCATTTCAGCTGGGACATACCGATATCTTTTTCGATAGCTAGCATTTCTACCTGATTAAACATCGGAGTGTGCGTCGCATCATAATCACTTCGGAAGGTTCTTCCGATGGTAAAAAATCTCATTGGAGGCTTGTTTTCTAACATGTAACGAGTTTCCACCGGAGATGTATGAGTACGCAACAATCTGCGACCATGTTCATCTGCAGGAACATTCAAATAGAAAGTATCATGCATCGTCCTTGCTGGATGAAATTCCGGCATATTCATTGTATCGAAATTGAAATATTCGCTTTCTATGTCCGGACCTTCGAAAAATTTAAATCCATAACCGCTCAGAATTGTCGAAATTTCAGAAAATACTTTTGTGATCGGATGAATATACCCCAGAGATTTTATATCTACGGGCATCGACACATCAATTTTCTCTTTTTCTAATTTTTTTTCTAATTCCAAAGCCTCAAAAACAGTCAATTTTGCTTTTAACTTTTCAGTAATCTCATTTTTTACTTCGTTTATTTTCGCTCCGATTACTTTTCTCTCATCTGGAGCTAAATTTTTTAAGCATCTGAATTTTTCTGTAAGCTTTCCGTTCTTTCCGAGTACTGCTACACGAATTTCTTCCAATTTCTTCAAATCTTTGCACTGATCAATTTCAAAAATGCAACTACCGAGCAATTTGTTAAGTTCTGTTATCATATTTTCCTCAAAACTTTCGGCAGATCATACCATAAATTCAGAAATGCTTGAAGTCCTCGAAAAATGGATTGTTTCTCGCAAATGAAAGAAATTACAGAGGAAATAATACAATGAATTTGCCAATAACTTTTTTTTAAGTTAAAATCAACTCAAGGTAGGTGTATGATGTTAGATTATTTTAATCAAATTTCTGAGACAATAAAAGATTATCCAATGGCGGTTGCGATAATTTCGAATTTAATTTTAGGATGTGTTTTTCTTTTATCTTTTTGGATTCCGCAAAAAATGGTTGCTCGCGATGTGAGAAAAATTCAAAGAGGTGTTCAGCTTCGCGATACCGGTGGAGTGTTTTTTTATAAAATTTCAGTTTTATTGCTTGGCATCTTTTACTCTTTTGTTGGTTCCATTTCCGGAGTGATGTTAGTTGCTACGGTCATTTGTTATCCCGTAGCTGTTCAACTCGTCACTATGGTTGTAATTTTTTCGGCTGTTTCTGTCTTTAGCAAGTTGTTGATAGATACCAGGTTAGTGGATCGGGAAAAGATACCTTTTTATGCAGCGCTTTGCCGAATTTCTGTCGTATCATTTCTTGTTGCAGCGCTTTTTTCTGTTTTATCGGTAAAATATCCAAACTATATTGCTTATGGGTTTTCTTTGCTGATTTTTGCTTACTATTCTATGGAACTGTATATCGGTCGGCGTGCAATAAATAACTGCCTCACCATAACGGAAAGAGAAGGACATTCGGCGATAGTTAGGTTTATCGGGTCCATCAATAAGAAAATGGTGATTCTGTCTATCATTGGTATGCTTTTTATCATATTGATGAATCATCAGAGAGGAGTTCCGTTAGATACTGTTCTATATTGTAATATTTTAGGAATGTATGGCGTCTTTTTTGTAATGTTTATGGTACAAACCGTTGCGACAATTGTTGTGAATAAGTTTATAGCAATGTTGGGGTATCTTGGAAGAAATAGAACGTCAAAGGTATCTCTTGAATTACGCAAAGAAAATTGGATGGCTATATGTGATGCGTTGATGATGTTCTACTATGTCATAATTTTACTAGTAGTTTTGTGGAAATTTGATGTTGATATTTGGAAATACATGGTTGTCGACAAAACTTTGGGAACAGTTTTTGGCCTCTTTATAGTGATATTCATTTATCGAGTGTTTGGAGAGTTTGCTAATGCCTATGTAGACAGATCTAATCCAGCAGATCGCGATAAGATTTTAACTTTTATGCCGATTGTTAAGGTTATATTTAACGTTTTGTTGTTCTTTTTAGCCGGGCTTAGCGTATTATCTATGGTAGGGATACCTATTGGTCCGTTTTTAGCGTCTTTTGCTGCTGTAGGTGCGGCCATAGCTCTTGCTGCACAAGATTTGGTTAAGGGCTTTCTGTATGGAATAATTTTGTTAATCGAGAATAATTTCTACATGGGCGACTATGTGACGATCAATGGGTTAGGTGGGATCGTTGTGAAGATTTCAACAAGGACATTGACCCTGCGTGACTTCAACGGAGATGAATATTCTATTCCTTACAATACAATAGGTGTAATCACCAATCATTCGAGAGATTTTTTTGTTCATTTCGAAAGTCTGTTGGTCTCGCCTCATGCTGATGTCAAAACTGCAGGAGATCTTTTGAAGAAGGTCGTGAATCAAATGAGATCTGAGCCGGAATATGCTGATAAAATTTTGGGAGAGGTTAATATATCGGGAATAAAGACGTTTTCAGATGAAGGATTGCATATCTGTTGGAATTTGAAGACTACTACTGCGGGAAGGCTCTTGCATCTGGAGATTTACAAAAGATTGCTTCCTCTTTTGCGCGAGGCAGGAATTCCTGTTCCGTACAAACAAGAATACACAGAACATCTGCTTACTACGGAAGCTTAAAATCAAGTTTCTTCTGGTTATTTCAAATTTACAGCCCGGAAATTTTCTGGGCTTTATTTTTGTGTAGTGGCACTTTTGCATAGTACGTTTGTCGGTTTTTTCAAATAGTTATTGCAAGGCAGTTTGTCGCGTGATAGAAGGGAACGCTTAGTGAGTTTGTGTGGTTTTTGTACTAAAAAATTGAAGAGATTCTCGTGAATTGAAAATTCACAGAATGGTGTTAGCGAACGGTTCGTCAACATCGGTTTGGTTGTGCGTGTTTGCATGGTGCAAGCATGTAGATATTTTTAGTGATAGGAGTTAAATATGAAACTTAATATGAAAACTTTATGTTCGATCGGAGCGTTGTTGTTGTGCTCGGAGAATGTGTTGGCGATGGCGGAGATTCGTAATGAAAATGAATCAACGTATCAAACGGTTTTGAAATCTTCTGATGAGAGAAACGTAAGCACTGGAAATGTAAGGGTTTGTGTTTTCCCTTCAATAGCAAATTTTGTTGCAGGTATGGTATCTATTCATAACATGCATTTAGACAATGATACTGTATCTTGGGTAAAAGATATAATTAAAGACTATGATGCTTACATCAAGGTGCATGATTTGCTAGATGGTATACTCGATACTGGTTGGGATAGGCAACAGCTCATTGAAGAAAGAAATGTTTATCAGAACCTGTTAGATGATAGTATAGAACGTCAAAGAGAAATAGAACGTCAAAGAGAAGAAGCGATAGAATCGGTAGCGCAGATGTTTGAAGAGGCTGAAAGAGAGGTCTCTGAAAATGAATCGATAGAATCAGTAACTCAGATGTTTGAAGAGGCTGAGAGAGAGGCTACTCAAGCTACGTCCCAAGCGATCGCCAGCGAATCATATTATTCCAAATTTAGACATTTCTTTAAATCAATGTGGTATAGCTTCACTAAGTCCGGATTGGGGCGAGTATTAAAGAGGGCAAATCAGTTCTTTTTTTGGAACAAGTAGTATTTCGATCCATCGATTTATCCAGACAGGGCACCTTGCATGGTTGTCCTGTTTTTTAGATTCGCAAGATCCTAATATATCCCAAAAACTTGTTGAGCTTCATTTTCTGAAGAATGAGTTTCTTCGTTGTTTGCGTTTTTCAGAGGATTTTCCAAGACATTTTCGTTGACATCTTCATCTTGTTTAAAGGCCTCTGTAATAGTGACATTTCCGCAAGGTTTACCTCCCGTTTTGGCGTCGATTTTTCGTAATTTTATACCTTTCGGAATTCTAAACGGCTTGGCGGTCAGATATTTTTTTGCGTGCTGAAGGAAATCAATAAAAATAGGCAGAGCTGTGTTAGATCCGTTGGCGTTTTTACCCAAAGATTTCGTGTGGTCATCGAATCCGACGAAAACTCCAATCGCAATGTCGGGAGTATATCCAATGAACCATGCATCTTTACTATCGTTGCTGGTTCCTGTTTTTCCGGCTATCGGGAAGTTTAAAAAGTTGGCTGATGCTCCTGAACCACGCTGCATAACTCCTTCCAACAGTGACGTAATTTGATAAACACTTTGCTCGTTCAAAATTTGAGGACGAATATCATTCAACTTTGGAGGATACTCGCTATCCTCTTCATATTGAGCTTCTCGAGTATCAGACTTAAACAAAGGATTTCCGTTTTTGTCCGAGATATAATCTATCATTGTCGGAGAGATTTTCTTTCCGCCGTTGGCGAGCATTGCATAAGCGGTGGTAAGATTCAACAAAGTAGTTTCTCCTGCTCCGAGAGCGTAGGAAAAATATCTTGGCATGTGATCAAAAAGACCTAATCCTTCAGCAATTTTTGCGATTTTTCTCATGCCAACTTCTTTTGCAAGTCGAATGGTTGAGGTATTTACAGACCGTTCAAGAGATTGGCGTAGCGTGATTTTATCTAAAATCGCTCCTTTGTAATTTTTCGGTTTCCAAACTCCATATTCTTCTCCTAAATCTATCTCGATAGGGCTGGCGTCGAGCATAGTATTTGGAGCAAATCCGTTTTCTAATCCTGCAAGATATACGAAAGGTTTAAAAGAAGATCCTATCTGTCTTTTTGCTTGAGTTGCTCTGTTAAATTCGCTTTGTGCAAAGGAATATCCGCCCTGCATTGCCAGAATTCTTCCATTATGAACATCAATTACGACAATAGCCCCTTGAACTTTCGGCAACTGCCTTATTTTGTAATAATTTCGATTTTTTTCGACGAAAACGACATCTCCGACTTGAATCTTCTTTGCCCACTTTAAATCCGGCGGAGTAATTTTTCCGAAATGATCATCATCTATCAGAATTTTTCCATTTTTATTCAGAACAACAGCTTTTGTGAAATTCTCAGCTCCTTTCGGAGTATTAACAGCGCGCAACTTTTGCAAAGTTTCCTTGTGAGAACCTGAAGTGTCGATTGTTACAAGAGGTCCTTTCCACCAAAATCTGCGGTCGACCATTTCCAATCCGCGTCGAAGTGCGTTGTAGGCGCATCTCTGCAAATTAGGATTTAATGTCGCGCGAACAACAATCCCCGCTTTGTTTAAACTCTCGAACGGATATTCATTGATGATGTGTTTACGAAGTTCTTCTGAAAAATACTCAGCAGTATATTCGTTTGACCTTTGCGGAGCCATTTTTAAATCTTCTTTTACAGCTTTATCACTCTCTTCCCGTGTTATATATCCGTTAGCAAGAAGTCGGGAGATCGCCCAATTTCTGCGAACCAATGCTTTTTCTTTATACTTAACCGGATGATAATTATTTGCTCCTTTCGCGAGACTGGCGAGGTAAGCACATTCTCCGATCGTTAATTCGTCTAGAGTTTTATCAAAATAAGTTTTCGCAGCAGTTGCTACTCCGTAAGTTCCCATTCCCAGATATATTTGGTTGAGATAAAGTTCCAGAATTTGCTTTTTACTCAAAGCTTTCTCGATACGGTAAGCCAAAATTGCTTCTTTCAATTTTCTGATATAAGAAACTTTGTTAGTTTTTATCAAAAAAATACGAGCGATCTGCTGAGTAATGGTCGATGCACCTTGAGGTCTTTTCCCTGTTCCGATTTTTTTGAGATTGTTGACGACAGAACGAGCAATTCCATAAAAATCGATACCTTTGTGCTGATAAAAGTTTTTGTCCTCAACCGCAATGAACGCATTGATTAATTTATCCGGAATCAAATCGATCGGAACGAAATATCTTTTTTCACTGGAGTATTCGCAAAGTTTAGATCCGTCCTGTAAAAACACCCGACTGGAAAGCAAAGGAGAATATTCCTTCAGAGAATTGTGATTCGGTAAATCAGCAGATAAAAAATACAAAACAGCGACAATTGCCGCACTTCCTAAACCAACAATAGCGAGTATGGAACAAAGAAGATAGGACGTCGAACGAAAAATAAATCCGAAAAATTTGGAAAAAAATCCTCTTTTTCTTCCAGGTCGAACAGGTTCATAAGAATCCTCTTCTGTTAATTTTTCCTCTTTCTTCGAATCAGAAAATTGGCTGTTTTTTTTGAAAATATCTTCTTCGCTCATTCTTATCCTTATCGAACAACTGCATGATTAGAAAAATCCTTCTCTCTATCAAAGAATTTATCTAACGCGTACAAAATAGCACAAATGATTTTTTCTCGAAATAATTTTGATATTAAAAGCTTGCTGTCTTTTTTGTTTGAAATACATCCCAATTCAATCAGTATCGATGGGACATTATTTTTCAAAATTTTCAGGTCACTGCTTCGGCATGCTTGATGTTTTATTTTACATAGATTCGGAATGTAACCGACTAAATATCGAGAAAATCTCTTGGATTTTTGTAAATTTTTGTTTTCTTGATCAGATTCCGACGAAGGCAATGTATATACAGACATTCCTCTCAAATTTTTATCGCTGTTATAATCTGTATGAAGAGAAATCAGAAGATCTCCGCTACCGGAATTTGCGATTTCAACTCTTTTCTCAAGAGATAAGAATTCATCGGTGTCCCGAGTTAACACAACATTATAATGATTGGTTTTTAAAAGAGCTTGTCGCAGTTCAATTGCGGTGATAAGAGCAATATCTTTTTCCAAATATTTTTCGTAAGGAGATTGAGTACCGGGATCTTTTCCACCATGCCCTGCATCAATTATTATTGTCGGCTTTTTTCGAAAAGCAATTTTTATTGAATTTTTCGTGTATTTCTTTTTGAGAAATTCAACTTTTTGTTTGAAAGCCATAATAAACATCAACGAAGAATTCCCGAATTTTTCAAAAAAATATCCGGTTACTATTCCGTGATCTCGCTTACCGATATGGGGTAAATTTATCGGAACATTAAAGGATAAAAACATCTGCAATCCTGTCGGAAGAAGATGAATTCTCGGAACAAATGAAAGATGTTGATTTAATTTTATATCCAAATTATAAATGTCGTTTTCTTGAGTCAACGAAACACTTTCTACGGCATCCCAATTCGGTCGAGCAGAGACATCGCAAATTATCGCGAACACCATCAGGATTAATACTTTTACTTTATCTCTAACCATTGCAAAGTTATCTTCCTGTCGCATTATAACAAAAAGCAAATTGTTTTGCTCGATAATTTTCTGCGTCAGTACAGTGCTTGTATTTAAAATTTGCATTTAGTAGACTCAATGCGGTGATAATTGGAGTTTGTAATGGTGGTAAAGGATATTAAATTTTCAGAAAAAATGTCCGAAAATTGCTCAATCGTTGTCGGAGTATATTCTGACGGAACTTTATCTTCAGGAGCAGTTTCTTTAAATTCCAACGGTGAGATTTCAGCTGGTATAAAGAAATTAGACTTTTGCGGAAAGCTTTTCAAAACTGATTCTTTTGTGTCGTGCAACGATAAAATCAATCATGTGATTTTGGTTGGGTTAGGGGAAAAACCCAAAGAATTTTCCGAAGTAGAGATGGAAAAATTGGGTGCGACGATATATTGCGCTGCATCAAAATTAGACAGAGAAATTTCAGTGTTGATTTCCGGAGAGGATGTTGCTTTTAAATGTTCGAAATACGGAACTTCTCTCATGGCACTCGGATTTACTCTTAAATCTTGGGAGTTCGATAAGTATAAAACAAAGAAATGCGAGTGTAATAAGAAAAATTTGCAGAAGGCTGTATTCGTTACAAAAGAGTGTGCAGCTGTGGAATCCGAATTTATATGGTTCAGAAATTTGGCAGATGGGATTTTTCTTACGAGAGAGGTAACGTCAGAGCCATCAAATGTGATTTACCCTGAGAGTTTGGCGAATATCGCGAAATCTGAATTGGAGCCGTTGGGTGTAGAGGTTCAGATTTTAGAAAAGGAAGAAATGGCGAGACTCGGAATGGGTGCCTTGCTTGGAGTTGCTCAGGGAAGTGAAAAAGATCCTCGCTTAGTAATTTTGAAATGGAATGGGGCTGCAGACAAAAATGCAAAACCGGTGGCTTTTGTCGGAAAAGGCGTAACTTTCGACAGCGGAGGTATCAGCATTAAGCCGGATGACGGAATGCACGAGATGCGTTACGACATGGCAGGTTCAGGAACTGTTCTGGGATTGATGAAAGCAGTTGCTTTAAACAAATTGCCTGTAAACGTCGTTGGAGCGATGGCTTTGGTAGAGAATATGCCTTCGGGATCGGCGCAACGTCCGGGTGATGTCGTAAAATCGATGTCGGGACAAACTATCGAAATCATGAGTACAGATGCGGAAGGTCGATTAATTCTCGCAGACGCTCTTTGGTATGTTCAGAATAAGCATGATCCGGAAGCAATCATCGATTTAGCGACCTTAACGGGAGCGATTGTTGTTGCTTTGGGACATGAATTTGCCGGACTTTTCTCGAATTGCGATCAGTTAGCTGACCAAATCAAGGCATCTGCGAAAATTACTGGAGAAAAGGTTTGGAGAATGCCTTTGACTGAGCATTTCGATAAGTCGATCAATTCTGATATTGCAGACATGATCAACCTAAGCAAGCCGGGAACTCGTGCCGGAGGAACAACCGCAGCTCAATTCTTGAAGAGATTTGTGAATGACAAAAAATGGGCTCACATCGATATTGCGGGAGTTGAGACAGATAAAGACGGTTTATTTTTCTGCTCAAAAGGCGTAACAGGATTCGGAGTCCATTTGTTATTCGATTTCCTTTGCAGAAATTATGCAAAATAACGGAGAAAAAAAATATGGAACTGAATTTTTATCATGTAGCGACCGGAAATTTGGTTCCTTCCGTTGTTAAATTGTTGGCGAAGGTTTATGACACTGGAAAGAAGAGTATTTTTTTCAGTCCTATTGAGGATAGAGTTAAATATGTCGATAAAACTTTGTGGACTTTTTCGACAAATGCGTTCATTCCGCACGGAGATAAAGCTTTCGGATTTGCTGAGCAACAATCGGTCTACATGACTTCGGAAATTGAAAATCCGAATCAGGCGACAGTATTGGTTATAACAGACAGTTTCGATTACGGAAGTTGGAATCAAAATTTTGAGAAAGTCATTTTTGTTTTCGAAGATGATTCTTCCGCAAAAACTGCTCAGGAAATGCTCGCAGACTTGAAAAACAGAAATGAAAATGTAAACTATTGGAAACAATCCCAAAAAGGTTGGGAGAAATTAAATTAAGGAAAAACAAATGTCTATGGAGAGAACACTTTCTATTATTAAACCGGATGCTGTCGCAAGAAATCTTATCGGAAGTATTGACGCCCGATTAGAGCAAGCCGGGTTGCGTATTGTTGCTATGCGCAGAATGCAATTAACAAAAGAACAAGCTCAGAAATTTTATGCGGTGCACAGTGACAAAGCTTTTTATGAGAGTCTTTGCGATTACATGTCTTCCGGACCTGTTGTTGTTCAGGTGTTGAGCGGAGAAAATGCTATTCTGAAGAATCGTGAGGTTATGGGAGCTACCAATCCTGCTAACGCAGAAATCGGAACGATTCGCAGAGATTTCGGAGAGAGCATTGAACATAACGCTGTTCATGGATCTGACAGTCCGGAGAATGCAGAAATCGAGATAAACTTCTTCTTTAGTAGATTAGATATCATCGATTAATATGAAAAAAATACTTGTTTCGTTGCTGTTTTTTTCGTTTTGTGTTTTCGCGGAGGATTCTTATCTTGAGATAAACGGAGTTACTTCGAAAGCATCGAGCGCAAATTCTTTAGCGGCGAAACAATCTGTTTTTTCGAATGCATTGAACAGAGCTTTTGGAAGAATGCTCAATACTTATTTCCCGAAAGTAAGATCTTTGGAAGGAGAGGTTCAAGAAAAAACCATCCAGGATTGTTTATATGATTATTCAATAGATCAAGAGAAGTTTTCGGGAAGAACTTACATCGCCAGATTTTCTTTTAGATTTTCAGAGAAAGCAGTGAAAAAATTGCTTCGAAAGCACAATTTAATAGATCGGGAAGAGATAAAGTCTGAGTCAGAAACGGTAGCGGTTTACACTCAGGATTATTTAAATAGATATGATCAGCTGAAAGAATATAAGGTTATTTTGTTTTCTCCGAAAAGAATAGTTTTAGAAATTCCTGAAGCTGATTTGAAAACTTTTCTGAATTCCAATGTAGCTTTTGCAAAGATTAATGCTAAGATTTCTTCCTAATTTCATTACTGTTTCCAGAATATTATTATCGTTTTTATTTATTCCGTTTTTTCTAAAAAACGATTTCGCCTCGGCTTTGATTATTTTTTCTATTGCTTCAATTTCTGATTTTTTCGATGGATATATTGCAAGAAAATTCAAAATTACTTCCGAATTTGGAGCAATGATGGATCCTGTTGCAGATAAAATTTTAATGTTTGTTTCTTATTTGCTTTTTGCTTATACAAAAATCATTCCGTGGTACCTAGCCGCAATAGTTATATTGAGAGATTTATTAATAATCGCAGTTGTTGTCATTTGTTTGTTAAAGAAAATAGATCTGAAATTCTCTCCGTTAATGTCCAGTAAAATCAACACGACCATACAGTTATTGTTTATAGTATTGGTGCTAACTTGCAAGACATTTGCAATCAATCTATCATTAGACGTGTTTGTTTGGATCGTTTGTTGCATGACAATTTATTCGGGGTTAGACTATGCGAGAAGGTACAAATGGATTAAGAATGGATTATGTAGCTAACAAGAAACTCTGTCTTTTCGGATTTGTTTTAGTTTGCATATTGTCGTTTTTTTATATTTTTTCTGATATATCTTTGCCGTTTATAGTTGGGTTCGTTCTGGCCTATTTATTTGCTCCCGTGATAAGATTTGCATCAAAATATTGTAATCGATCTTTGGTGAGTTTTATTTTCGTAGGATTATTTATTGCGGTGTTTATCGCAGCAGGATTTGTTTTTAT
>Ga0310786_10006199_pt1 | contig 15995 bp, 17 predicted proteins | sample AusTroGonzalo_MG_FD_203881 | JGI IMG/M metagenome (GOLD analysis project Ga0310786, IMG submission 203881) | Bovine rumen microbial communities from tropical cattle in Woodstock, Queensland, Australia - Gonzalo_03 (v2) (version 2) | ecosystem: Host-associated > Mammals > Digestive system >... | reverse complement strand
CGAACTCCTCGACATGAACACTTGTGAGGATATCCTCGCGGACGACACGCTCGTTGAGCACGATAGCGTCCTCGTAGTTGTAACCCTTCCAAGGCATGTAAGCCACCAAGAGGTTCTTACCGAGAGCGAGCTCGCCATTAGCTGTGCTGTAGCCTTCAGTGAGGATGTCGCCAGCCTTCACGCGCTGTCCCTTCTCGCAGATAGGACGCAGGTCAATGGTCATGTTCTGGTTCGTACGACGGAACTTGGGAATGCGGTATTCCTTGAGAGCGGGTTCGAAGCTGACGAACTCCTCTTCCTCCGTGCGGTCGTAGAGGATGCGGATGGTGGTGGCATCGACATAGTCGACGGTGCCCTCGCCTTCTGCAGTAATCATCGTGCGGCTGTCCTCACAGACCTGCTTCTCGATACCGGTTCCAACGATGGGAGCTTCGGTGAGCAGCAAAGGAACAGCCTGACGCATCATGTTCGATCCCATGAGTGCGCGGTGAGCATCGTCGTGCTCCAGGAAGGGAATGAGCGATGCTGCGATGGAAGCAATCTGCTGAGGAGCCACGTCCATCAGGTTCACCTCGGTGGGAGGAACGACGGGATAGTCATCGTCCTGACGGCACTTGACCACCTTGCGAATGAAGGTACCATCGTCGCGCAGGGGAGCATTACCCTGACCGATGATGAGGTTCTCCTCTTCCTCAGCTGTCTTGTACTCGATACCCTCATCAGAGAGGTCCACGATACCATTGTTGACTTTACGGTAGGGAGTAGCGATGAAGCCGAGCTCATTGATCTTTGCATAGACGCAGAGCGAGGAGATAAGACCGATATTCGGTCCTTCAGGTGACTCGATAGGACAGAGACGTCCGTAGTGAGTATAGTGTACGTCACGCACCTCAAAACCAGCACGTTCGCGGCTCAGACCACCAGGACCGAGAGCCGAGAGACGACGCTTGTGAGTGACCTCTGCCAACGGGTTCGTCTGATCCATGAACTGGCTGAGGGCGTTGGTTCCGAAGAACGAGTTGATGACGCTGGAGATGGTCTTGGCGTTGATGAGGTCCGTGGGAGTGAAGACTTCATTATCACGAACGTTCATGCGCTCGCGAATGGTGCGGCTCATGCGTGCAAGACCGATAGCGAACTGGTTAGCCAGCTGCTCGCCGACTGTGCGGACGCGGCGGTTTGACAAGTGGTCGATATCGTCGACCTGAGCATTGGAGTTCACCAGCTCGATGAGGTATTTGATAATCTCGATGATGTCCTGCTGTGTGAGCACGCGCACATTCGGGTCGGTGTCGAGATTGAGCTTGCGGTTGATACGGTAGCGACCCACATCTCCGAGGTCATAACGCTTCTCAGAGAAGAACAGGTTGTTGATGACTTCGCGTGCGCTGGCGTCATCAGCGGGGTCGGCATTACGCAGCTGGCGGTAGATGTAGAGGACAGCCTCCTTCTCCGAGTTGGAGGGGTCCTTGGCCAGTGTGTTGAAGATGATGGAGAAGTCGCTAGTGTCAGCCTCTTCCTTATGGATAAGGATGGTCTGCTCGCCACTCTCCAGGATGTCGTTGATATTGTCATTGTCGAGCACGGTCTCGCGGTCCATGATGACCTCGTTGCGCTCGATGGACACCACTTCGCCGGTATCTTCATCGACGAAGTCCTCGACCCACGACTTCAGAACACGTGCTGCGAGCTTCTGGCCTACGTGGCGCTTGAGGTTGGTCTTGTTGACCTTGACCTCTTCGGCGAGATTGAAGATCTCGAGGATGTCCTTATCGTTCTCGAAGCCGATAGCACGCAGGAGCGTGGTAACAGGCAGCTTCTTCTTACGGTCGATATAGGCATACATCACATTATTAATGTCGGTGGCGAACTCTATCCACGAGCCCTTGAAAGGAATGATACGAGCGCTGTAGAGCTGGGTACCATTAGCATGCACGCTGCTGCCGAAGAACACGCCCGGCGAACGGTGCAGCTGGCTGACGACGACGCGTTCTGCGCCATTGATGATGAACGTTCCATTGGCGGTCATATAGGGAATGGGGCCAAGGAAGACGTCCTGAATGACGGTGTCGAAATCTTCGTGGTCAGGATCCGTGCAGTAGAGCTTCAGCTTTGCCTTCAGGGGCACAGCGTAGGTCAGACCGCGCTCCAGGCACTCTTCGATGCTGTAGCGGGGCGGATCAATGTAGTAGTCCAGGAATTCGAGGACGAAGTTGTTGCGCGTGTCAGCGATGGGGAAGTTCTCGGAGAACACCTTGTAGAGACCATCGTTCTTGCGCTGCTCGGGTGGGGTGTCGAGTTGCAGGAAATCATTGAAGGACTTCAGCTGCACTTCGAGGAAATCCGGATAAGGCATGGGATTCTTCACCGAAGCGAAATTGACTCTGTCGTTAATGATCTTAGCCATCAATAATGTGGGTTATGGGAATGTTTATTGCAATAATTTACTTTAGACGCAAAAAGTAGAGGACCCTCTACCAGAGGGTTCTCTACCTATGAAATCAGAGGTTGGCTCTGAGTCCGGCTTACTTCAGCTCGATCTCTGCGCCAGCTTCCTCGAGAGTCTTCTTCAGAGCCTCAGCATCAGCCTTGGGCATGCCTTCCTTCAGGGTGCTGGGAGCACCGTCAACGAGCTCCTTAGCTTCCTTCAGACCGAGACCGCAAGCTTCCTTAACGGCCTTGACGACCTGAAGCTTAGCAGCGCCAGCGCTCTTGAGGACGACGTCGAAGTCGGTCTTCTCTTCAGCGGCGGGTGCGGCACCAGCTGCGGGACCAGCAGCAACAGCAACAGCAGCAGCTGCGGGCTCAATTCCATACTCCTCCTTCAGGAGGTTCTTCAAATCGTTAACTTCCTTCACTGTCAAGTTGACCAACTCTTCAGCGATTGCTTTGATATCTGCCATAATACTTTATGAAATTTGTTTTGTTTGACTTTGGGATAATTGATGAATAATTTATTATTCGCCCTTCTCGGCGAGGGTCTCGAGGACACCGTGAATGGTGCTGGCTCCAGACTCGAGCGCAGAAACGACGCCTTGCATTGGCGACTGCAGCATAGCCACGATGTCGGCAATAAGCTCGCTCTTGCTCTTGATGGCGACGAGGGCATCCAGCTGATCGGCTCCTACGTAGAAGCTCTCCTCAGCATAAGCTGCCTTCAGTTCGGGGATCGTTACGCCTTTGGGGTTCTTGGCGTTGAATTCCTTCAGCATCTTGGCCGGTGCATTGGCCACGTTGGTGAAGATAACAGCCGTGGTACCCTTCAGGACGTCATAGAGGGGTGAATAGTCGATCTCGCTGGCCTCCAGAGCCTTGTGGAGAAGCGTATTCTTCACCACCACCATCTTCACCTCGTTCTTGAAGCACTGGCGGCGCAGGGCGCTGGTGCGTGCTGCGTTCATACCTGTGACGTCGACGAGGTAGAAATGGGGATAGGCCTTGAGGGTTTCGCCCAGCTGACCGATGATGATTTCTTTATCTTCCTTTCTCATGATTGTAACGTCTTAATATTAGATTTCGTCTACGGCCTTGGGATCAACCTTGACACCACGGCTCATCGTACTTGAAAGATAAATGCTCTTGATGTAAGTTCCCTTAGCAGCTGCGGGCTTCAGCTTGATGATCGTGTTGATGAACTCACGTGCGTTCTCGGCAATCTTCTCTGCGGAGAAGGAAACCTTACCGATAGACGTGTGCACGATACCAGTCTTGTCGACCTTGAAGTCAATCTTACCCATCTTCACCTCACGCACAGCCTGTGCGGGATTCATGGTGACGGTGCCGCTCTTGGGGTTAGGCATGAGTCCACGGGGACCGAGGATACGTCCGAGGGCACCAATCTTACCCATGATAGAGGGCATGGTGATGATGACATCGACGTCAGTCCATCCGCCTTTGATTTTCTCGATGTATTCGTCGAGGCCTACATAGTCTGCACCAGCCTCCTGTGCGGCAGCTTCCTGATCGGGTGTGCAGAGACAGAGGACGCGAACGGTCTTACCGGTGCCGTTAGGCAGGGTGGCAACGCCGCGCACCATCTGGTTGGCCTTGCGGGGGTCAATACCCAGTCGCATGTCGATATCCACAGAAGCGTCGAACTTGGTCGTGGTGATATCCTTGACCAGCTGAGCAGCTTCTTTGAGGGTGTATGCTTTCCCTGCTTCAATCTTCTCAGCGACGAGCTTCTGGTTCTTTGTCAGTTTTGCCATTGTTGAATTGAAGTTTTAATTGTTATGCGGGAAAGTCACCCTTTACTGTGATACCCATACTTCTGGCTGTGCCAGCAACCAGACGCATTGCAGACTCCACTGTGAAGCAGTTCAAGTCAGGCATCTTGTCGGTAGCGATGGCACGAACGTCGTCCCAGGTAATGGCGGCAACCTTCTTACGGTTGGGCTCCGAGCTACCACCCTTCACCTTTGCGGCCTCCATGAGCTGTACAGCCACGGGAGGAGTCTTTACGATAAAATCGTAGGACTTGTCGGTGTAGTAGGTGATCACCACGGGGAGCACCTTGCCGGCCTTATCCTGAGTTCTGGCGTTGAACGCTTTGCAGAAATCCATGATGTTGATACCCTTGGAACCGAGAGCGGGACCTACTGGGGGAGATGGATTTGCAGCGCCTCCTTTAATCTGTAGTTTGATTAATCCAGCAACTTCTTTAGCCATTGTATTAATTCTAATTAATTATTGTAATATTGCGTCGTTTCAGGTGCGTAACATTCACCTTACTCCTTCGCCACTTGCATGAAACCAAGCTCCAGCGGAGTCTTTCTGCCGAAGATCTTGACGGACACCTTGAGCTTCTTCTTCTCGTTATTGACTTCCTCGATGACAGCATCGAAGCCGGAGAACGGTCCGTCGGTAACCTTCACGGCATCTCCCACAACATAGGGGATCATGATGTCCTCAGGTACCTCGGCCATCTCGTCGACGACGCCCAGCAGACGTTTCATCTCTTCCTCGCGGATGGGCATGGGTTTGTCACTACCTTTTGTCTCACCGAGAAATCCCAGCACATTCGGGGTGTTGCGCAGCATTGCCTGCACCTCGCCCACGAGCCGAGCCTCTACCAATACATAACCGGGCAGGTGACAGCGTTCCTTGACGTAGCGCTTGCCGTTGCGAATGCTAACGACCTTCTCCGTCGGAATGAGCACCTGCGACACATTGTCACGATAGTCGCCCTGGGCCACTTGCGTGTCAATGTACTCTTTGACTTTGCCTTCCTTTCCGCTGATGGCGCGCATGACGTACCACCGCATCTGAGGTGTTTCTTTTTCAGCCATAGTCATTGAATGGGGTTAAGCAGCATTGTAGATGAGCTCCATCGCATGCTGGAATACGAAATCCATAACGAAGACCACCACCGCGATGAGGAGGGAAGCAGCTAATACCACCATCGCACTGTTGATCAGCTCAGAACGCGTGGGCCAAGTGGTCTTATGCACGAGTTCGTTGTATGATTCCTTGCAGTAATTGAAAATTTTCTTGAACATAACGCTTGTTATTTGGCACGGGAAGAGAGGCTCGAACTCCCGACACCTGGTTTTGGAGACCAGTGCTCTACCAACTGAGCTATTCCCGTAAATGAAGCCCCCGCCCATAAGAAACGGGGGCTTTTTCAGCTAGTATGTTTCCAGCACGACCAGTAAGACCGGTACAACTGGGAGTTAACTAGAAGCTTGGATTAATCGTCCAGGATCTCTGTGATCTGACCGGAACCAACGGTGCGGCCACCTTCGCGGATAGCGAAACGCAGACCTACGTTGAGGGCAACGGCATAGATGAGTTCAACAGTGATCTCCACGTTGTCACCAGGCATCACCATCTCAATGCCTTCGGGGAGATGAATCTCACCCGTGCAGTCCATGGTGCGGAGGTAGAACTGAGGACGATACTTGTTACCGAACGGGGTGTGGCGACCGCCTTCTTCCTTCTTCAGGACATAGATGGAAGCCTTGAACACCTTGTGGGGCTTGATAACACCCGGGTGGGTGATAACCATACCGCGCTTCACTTCGTTCTTGTCGATACCGCGGAGCAGCAGACCTACGTTGTCGCCAGCTTCACCCTCGTCGAGGATCTTGCGGAACATTTCGACACCGGTGATGACGGACTTCTTGTCCTCGCCGAGGCCCAGGATCTGGACTTCGTCACCAACCTTAACGATACCAGTTTCGATACGACCGGTAGCAACGGTACCACGACCAGTGATGGAGAAGACATCCTCAACGGGCATCAGGAAGGGCTTATCCTTATCGCGGACGGGCTCCTGAATCCAGTTGTCGCAAGCGTCCATGAGCTCGAGCACCTTAGCTTCCCATTCGGGACGGCCTTCGAGAGCGCCGAGAGCGGAACCACGGATGAACGGGGTGTCCTCCTCAAAGTCGTACTGAGCCAGCAGCTCCTGCATTTCCATCTCTACGAGTTCGAGCATCTCCTCGTCCTCGACCATGTCGCACTTGTTGAGGAACACGACCAGACGGGGAACGTTTACCTGACGGGCGAGCAGGATGTGCTCACGGGTCTGAGGCATAGGACCGTCGGTAGCAGCAACAACGATGATAGCACCGTCCATCTGGGCAGCACCGGTAACCATGTTCTTCACATAGTCAGCGTGACCCGGGCAGTCAACGTGAGCGTAGTGACGCTTTGCGGTCTCGTACTCAACGTGAGCGGTGTTGATGGTGATACCACGCTCGCGCTCTTCGGGAGCATTGTCGATGGATGCGAAGTCCTTGAACTCAGAGAGTCCCTGCTTTGCGAGCACGGAGGTGATGGCAGCGGTAAGAGTGGTCTTACCATGGTCAACGTGGCCGATAGTGCCGATGTTGACGTGCGGCTTAGTTCTTTCGAATTTTTCTTTAGCCATAGCTGTGATTCTAATTTATAAATTAATTAATGTATGTCTTTGTACAAAAGTGGAGCTGTTGACGAGGATTGAACTCGTGACCTCTTCCTTACCAAGGAAGTGCTCTACCACTGAGCTACAACAGCATGTTTCGTTTTTCTCCGGCGTGGAGCGGAAGACGGGGCTCAAACCCGCGACCCCCAGCTTGGAAGGCTAGTGCTCTATCGACTGAGCTACTTCCGCATGTTCCTGCGACCGGTGGGCAAAGATGGATTCGAACCACCGAAGGCGTGCGCCAGCAGATTTACAGTCTGCCCCATTTGGCCACTCTGGTATTTGCCCTTGCCTAAGCGCTTCGCAATCTCTTGTTTCGCGCCCGTTTTTCGGTGCCTTTGCGGCCGTTTCGGCATCAAACTGTCTGAAAACGGCTGCAAAGGTAGGCATAATTTCTGAATCTGAAAAACTTTTTTGCAGTTTTTTTATCGATTCTGATGTTTTTCCTTCGTTTTTTGCAGTTGCTTAAGTAAAGCATCCATGCAATTGTCGATAGCTTCTTCAAAAGTGTCGCATACCTTCTGGGCGAAAAGCTCGCTTCCCATCTGCACTCGGATGGCAGCTTCTTTGTTCATCGCCGTCTCGGGTTTGACGACTTTCAGTGACACCTCAACCTTTCTTATTTCGTCGCTGAACTTTTCGAGTTTCCCCACTTTTTTGTGGATGAAGTCCTGCAGTTTCTCTGTAGGTTCGAATCGGATTGCCTGAATGTTAATTTCCATAATAACCTCCTTGTTTTTGGTGTTAATGATTTGGGTTATGCCCTGGGATGGGCTTCGCTGTACACTTTCTTGAGCTCCTCGAAGGTCGTGTGGGTGTAGATCTCCGTCGTTTGGAGTTTCTCGTGACCCAGCAGTTCCTTTACGGACTCGAGGTTGGCTTCGTGGTTAAGCATCGTCGTGGCGAAGGTGTGTCTCAGCACGTGGGGGCTCCGCTTGCGCTGTTCTGTCACCAGTCCCAGCTGCCGCCTGACCATCGTACGGACGGAGGATCCTGTGAGTCGCTTTCCTTTCGCACTCACGAAGAGTGCCTCGCGATCGGTTTCCTGTACCTGGATTCCGGCCCTTTCCCCTATATATATATTAATAAGGTGTAAAAGTCCGTCCCCGAACGGCACTATCCGTTCCTTGTTTCCCTTACCGAGCACCTTCACCGACTGCGCCGTCAGGTTGATATCCTTGAGGTTCAGCCCCACCAGCTCACTCAGTCGCAGTCCCGTTTCGTAGAACATGGAAATGATGAGCTTGTCGCGGCGGCCTTCAAAGGTGTCGGCGAACATCCCGTCGGTGTCCAGCAGCCGGTCCATCTCCTCTTCGCGGATAAAGGCCGGCAGCGGCCGTTCTCTTTTCGGGGCCGTCAGGTTGTGCACCGGATCCCGGTCAACGAGACCTCTCTTGAAGAGAAACCGATAGCACGAACGCAGGGCCGACAACCGTCGTTGTATGGAACTGGGCTTATGCCCCTTTTCCATCATGCTGACCACCCATTCGCGGGCTATGTCAGTGTCGATGTTCTGCCACGTAAGATCGCTGTCTAACTCCTTGTAAAACGACCTAAACGCCATCAGGTCGTCCCGATACTCTCCGAATGTCCTTTGAGAGACGTTGCGTTCTAAACGCAGGTAATCGAGGAAGGCATTTAGCAGCATAAATTACCTCTTTTTGATGTTTCACCGAGGCGAAGGTAGAGGTTTTTCTTCAGACTACCAAATAAATTCAGCAGATTTCACATTTTTTTGAATTCTTAATCTTCTACGCGGCGCAATTGCTGGACGTAGACAGCGTGCTCTTTAGCCAGACGCTTCAGCACAGAGGGCTTGTCGAACTGCTGACGGCGACGCAGCTCTTTCACCACGCCGGTCTTCTCGAACTTACGCTTGAACTTCTTCAGCGCGCGTTCGATGTTCTCGCCTTCCTTTACGGGTACTACAATCATTTTCTTTTCTCTTTAATTAATGTATAAATAACGTTCATTCTGCTCCGACAGAGTCGAAAAGCGGCGCAAAGGTACAACAAGAAATCCGACCACGCAAGAAATCCACCGATTTTTTTGCCCATAAACCCCAAAATAACACCATTTTCCGTCCTCAGACGCCCGCAGAGGCGCTCTTCAGCCCCCTCCAAGTCCACTTTTCGGACGTATTACGGCCTTCTGCGCCCCTCTTCCGAACGACGCGACACCCTCTTCTCGCCCTTCGCGGTATAAAAACAAGGGGCAACCCGCGAGATTCATAGAACTTTTCGCCGTAATTTGCACAGAGTTTCGCAGATTATTAGTACATTTGCGCCCGAAAAATACATTTCAACCTCAAAATAGCCCAAGAAATATGAAGAAATCCAGGTATATGAGACCAGCGATGACGGTCATTGAGCTGCAACAGCAGTCGCCCCTGATGGAACTCAGCGGTCGCAGCTGTTATGACGCCGGCGACGACGGATTCATCGATGCCAGCGTCAGCGGACGTTCCGGCTACGGCTCCGGCGGCAGCGGATGGGGCAGCGGCAGCATGAGCGGACGCTCCGGCTACGGCTCCGGCGGTAGCGGATGGGGCGACGGCAGCATGAGCGGACGCTCCGGCTACGGCTCCGGCGGCAGCGGATTCGAATAACCGCCCTCCATCATTGTGAAAATAAAAAATTAAGTAACTGAGCAATATTATTTGACAGATTGACGATTAGATTGACGATGATTGACGACCTATATAACAATTTGAATGGATGTATTTTAGACGTCAATCTTCAAAAATCTATCATGTAAATTAATTGTGCGTATCTACTTAAGAAAATAAGAAATAAAATAAGAAAATAAGAAATAGAAAACAATGAAGACAAACATCCTTCGCATCAAGCACCTTTGTGCCCTGTTGCTCACGGCCCTGACCTTCGTGGCCTGCAGCGGCGACAACAACGAACTCCCCACCCCACCCGACTCTGACTCCGCAGCAGCCGACAGCGTCCACTTCACCGCCATCTTCGGTGTGAAGAACCAGGGCACCCGCGCCCTCACCGACCCGGGCGACGGCACGCTCAACGCCTCGTGGCAGGTGGGCGAACAGATAGCTATCGTCTATGAAGATTATACCGACGTAAAATGCATCGCCACCGTCACGGCTGTCGATGGTGCCGGCAACGCCACCGTCACCGCCACACTCCCGGGTAGCATCGAGAACAACCAGGAAGTCACCTTCATCTATCCTGCCTCGGCCGCCGACGGCAGCGGGCTGCGCAGCAACCTCCTCGCCACGCAGGACGGCACACTCGCCACGCTCAGCAGTCAGTTCGATGTAGCCACCGCCGAGGGTAATATCGTCAGGGACGGCGACACGGGCCAGCCCAACGGCACCGTCACGCTCCAGAACCAGTTCGCCATCTGCAAGTTCCAGTTCAAGGACGAGAGCGACAACCTCATGAGCACCATCGCGAAGGTCACCATCACCGACCTCTCCACCTCTGAGGTGATTACCGTCTGCACGCCCACTCTGCAGTCAGCCGTCTATGTGGCCATGAAGCCCAGCAAGAACAGCACGAAGTTCGATGTGGAGCTTAGTAATCATTTTCTCTATACCAAGACATCCAACGCCAACCTCGAGGCCGGTTTGTTCTATCAGCCCACGCTTTCTGCTTCCCTTTCCCCAAGCTCTCCCAGTTGTATCCCGCTCACCTTCGAGGCCAAGGTGGCCAGTTCCTCCGTCACCTTCGATAATCAGGGGGAAAGCATTAATCTGGAGTACAGCACCGATGGCAGTACCTGGACAGACTGCTCATCGGGCGTGACCGTCACCCTCGAGAATATAGGTGACAAGGTGGCGTTTCGCGGGAACAATACTTCTTTTAGCCATAACAAAAAACACATCTTCACCTTCACAGGCCAGTGCTATATCTACGGCAACATCATGAGCCTACTCGAATCAGCGACTTTTGCTACAGCCACTGAATTGAAAACCTCATTTGTATTTTGGTTTTTGTTTCACAATCAATCTGCATTATACAATCATCCGATTAACGAATTGCTGCTACCCGCCACCACACTGACTAGTGATTGCTACGAGGAAATGTTCAGTGGTTGCACCAATATAACCAAAGCGCCCGACCTGCCGGCAACTACACTGGCAGACCTTTGCTACGCTTGGATGTTCAGTGGTTGCACCAGTCTAACCAAAGCGCCCGACCTGCCGGCCACCACACTGACTAGTGATTGCTACGAGAATATGTTCAGTGGTTGCACCAATATAACCAAAGCACCCGACCTGCCAGCAACTACACTGGCAGACCTTTGCTACGCTGAAATGTTCCGTGGTTGCACCAACCTAAACAGTATCAGGTGTCTGGCCACCGACATCTCTGCAACTAATTGTACAACCAATTGGCTCGATGGCACAGCCGCCACAGGCACATTCACCAAAGCCGCGTCGATGACAAGCTGGCCGACGGGCGCCAGCGGCATCCCCGATGGCTGGACGGTGGTGGATGAATAACCCGCCTCACGCCCAAGACTTGCAGCGTCCGTGTCATCTCATCGTGGCACGGACGCTGTCAGTCTGTTCTCCCCCACCCTCTTCAGCGACACATGAATCCAGTAGCTGTCGCCGCGGTGCTCGCGCAGGAGCTGGTCGAACTGGAGATTGTCCATGATCCACTCCGCCCACTCGCGCATCTTCTTCCGCGCCTCGGGACTATGAGAGTCGGGCACCAGCCTCATTGAACCGGAGGCCTGTCTCCCCTCTCCCACGTGAGAGGGGTCGGGGGAGAGGCCAGAGAGGACAAATGGACAGATGTCCGCCGCCTCGCCCCTCATGTGCTGGCTGTTCCTGACGCCGCCCACGGCCCGATTCAGCTCCGGACATCGATAGCCGCTGCTGACATAGATGGGTTCCTGGAAGTGCTCCCTCAGCGGTTCCAGCACCTCCTCACACAGATTCTTGATGTTCGGCACCAGCTCCGCTGGCACCCTGTTGTCGATGTGGAGCCGAGCGGCCGTCCCCGACCGCTCGAACTCTTCTAATGTAAAATGAGGTGTAAGTCGCATTTCAATTTCTTTTTTATTTCACCACAGATTCCACAGATTTTCACAGATTATCCATTCCTCATGACTGGAAATTTTGGTTCAATATTCCACAGATTCTGCGACGGTGGCGACAAAGGAAAAATTCTTCAAGTATGAAGCGTCCTTCGGCCGAGCGGAGTATCGTTTTCACAGTCGACTTCACAGCGCTCAGAGAGTGCAAGACAAGTTTATCTTAGTCGCAGCAGTCGAAGATAAGCGCGTGAGGGAACGCAAGCGTCGCGCTGCGCTTGGTGGATATGAGTAGAGACTTTGTTGCTGCCCCTATCCGGTAGGCGCAAAACCCACGAAGTGTTTTGCAAATCCGTGTAATTTGAATTAAATTCCAAACTGTGTGCAACGTAAATTAATCTGCGTAATCTGCGAAATCTGTGGTACGCTAATTATTCAATTTTCAATTTCACCACATTAATCTCGTTGTAGATTCTTCCGTTATATTCTCTCGTTCTGATTCCGAAGTGTACGTCCACGCGCTGTCCTACGGTCAGCTGCGTCTCGGGGATTCTGTCGTTGAAGAGGTCGAACACCACCTCATTCGGAAATGCGATGTTTGCATCGTCCTCCACGACCACAATAGATTGCTTGCGCCACTGGGCGCCCTGTTGGCTCAACCCCTGCTGCAGGGGGAGCACCAGAATGATTTTACCAGAAATTTTCATAGTTGTTTTTATTGAATATTATTAAATATGTTCGCGCACGCACCCAGTCGTGCTGTGCGCAGTCCCAACATGTCAAAGAGCGATTGTCGTTATCCGCCAATGCGAAAAGCACCGCCGGCCGGAGTTCTTCTCCTTTCGACGGTGCAAAGGTACGGCAAAGGCACAAAAAAAACCTGTTACGTAATAGTTACGCGTAACAGGTACGGATATTTGTATTTAGCTGATTATTAGCTAAGAATAAATTTTAGCTTTTCTTGGTATTCGAGTGACTTCCTCTGATCAAGAGCCCTGTTAAAATAAACACGAAGCGACTCGGGCTTCTCGCCCCACAACTGCCCGAACACCTGCCACACCTCTTTGATGTCGAGGCGGTCGCAGACGGCTTTGGCCACCAAGCCACGTTCCGTGCAACTCAGATTCACGGGCTGCCATTCATCATTAAGGACTCCTGCATCGACCAGCTTACCCATGAGTCCTTCACCCTCTACGGTCTTCAGCTTTTCGGGCTGGGCAACCATTGGCTGAACTGCGGCTGCGCTCTCTTCCACGCCCTCCTTCCGATCTGCCACCAACCGCCGCATTTCCTCCTGCGCCAGCTCGATCTTATGCATGTATTTCAGGAAGTTCGTGCGATGGCTTTTGGCATTGGAGTCCTTGCGGCAGGCAAAGAAATGACGCCCCACGCGCACAGGGTCCACCACCAGACAACCATCGCTGTAGTCCACCAGCTTACGCAGCGCAGCATAGTGCTTATAGACCGTCCGCTTCAGCGGGTGATCGTCGTCTATCTGGTCGAAATCCACCTCGCCAGGATAACGCTTGGCACGCTGAATCTGTTCAACGCGCTTGTTGAAGACGCCCTTTTCGAACATCCTAAGCAGTTTCGCCACGCGATAGTCATTCAGGTCATCAAAGGACAGGACACCGTTGCAGTTCAGTTCCTCCCACTCTTCAAAAGCCTGCCTCGCCCTGCGCGCCGTTCCCGAGTTCAGGTAGCGGCGCTTCTCCTGCTCGTACAAGCGCGCATATTCCTCATCCCGGTGGTGGCGCGACAACTGCTTGTCCACCTCCGCCAGCGTATCGCCCAGCACCCCCAGCGCCTCGTTCACCAAGCGCGTCTGCTCGCCGACAATCTCCTCAGCATCAGCCGACTCCGCCAATTCCATCGCCAGCACCTGTTCCGCCAGCTCCACATAGTCCGTATCTTCATCAGCATCCAGCACAGCCTCCTGGCTCACGCGCTGCAACACTCCCTGCTGCAACCCCTGCACCACCTCCGTGATGTCCGCCACCAGCCCCATCAGCCGGAACTTCGTCCCAGCCGACACCATTCTTTTCTTCACGTCCTCGATATCCGAGAATAAGTCGGTAAGTATTTCCTTTGTGTTCATATTGAATCCATTTTTGATTGATAGAGAAGTACATATATCCGCCTCCGCGCAACCCTTATTTTTCATAGAGGCGAATCGGCTGCAAAGGTACATATTCCCCCCGAATCCGCCAAATATTTCCCCCACTTTTCCACCCTTTATGCTATATAACATACCGATTTCCCGAACTGCCTGAAAATCAAGCAGAAGGGAAAATACAACACCTAAAGAGATAGTAGAAAAACAACGAAAGCGCCTCAGAGTGAGACGCTTGATTGTTCAGCAACAATCTGGCTCAGACTTTCTCTTATTGTTTTTTTACTGTCCGCCGCTGATATCCCACGCCAGCCCGTTCAGCTCTTCGCAGACGGCGCGGGTGATGGTGATGCGGTTGTTGCGGTGCGGGAAGGGCGAGAGCAGCAGCAGGCGACCCTCGGCACAAGCTCGGAAGCGCTCGCCGCTGGGCTTCGACATGGGGTCGAGGCCGTTGTCGAGGAGCACGATGAGGGGCAGCCCTTCGTCGAAGGCAGCGCGCGTGATGGCTTTCTCACCCGGGCTGATGGCTGGCGACACCAGCACGGCACTCTCGTGCGCAGCAGCCAGCAGCCGCTCCTTCTCCCGCTCCAGCAGCGTGGCATCGATGCTGCGCGAGATGCGCACCCGCAGTTTCTTCGCCGCCCCCAACAGCTCCAGATTGCCCACAGCGGAGCACTGCCGCCCGCAGACATCCACGCCCAACCTCACCCGCAACAGCTCTGGCCGCGCCCGCTTCATCGCAAGGCGGAAAGGATTGTCAGCCAGATAACGCTTCATCGTCTCCAGCTGCCCCGCCCGCAGCAGGATGCTATCATTGTAGCCCCGCTCGAAGAGGAGGCCGTGGTAGCGGTCGGGGGCCGGCTGCGATGGCTGCTGCGGCCCTGCCTGCCCCTGTTGTCTTTGCTGCCCCTGTTGTGTTTGTTGCTGTGCCACAGCAACAGACCCTACACCCATCAGCCTCCGGAATTCCTTGTTGCAGGCCTGCTTAAAGCCGAGGACCACCTTGCCGAGGCCCTCTTCCAGATAGCGCGTCACAAAGAGGATGCCGTGCACGTGGTCCGGCATGAGCTGAAAAGCCAAAACCTCCACACCCGGATGATGCGCGGGAATCGTGAGCCACATGTCGGCGACGGCTGCGCCCAGCGCCGTAGGCTCTACGTGCGGATAATCCGCCGTGCCCCGCTCCGCTCGCACATCCCCCGCCAGTCGTCCCAGCAACGGCCGCCGCCCCTCCACAACGAGCGTAACGAGATAGATACGCCGTTCGTGGTAGTCGTGGTCCACCGCCCGCCGCTTCCTCGAGGGCTTCAGCTCACCCGCAAAAGCCCGCTGTTTCTCGTACGTCTCCCGATTCATGTCATAGTATCAAAACACGCCTTTCAAAGTAAAAGACGCTGCAAAGATAACAATTATTTCTTGATGCACCAAGAAAAAAAGAAAAAAAGATATTTATGACAAACAACAACTTCAAAAACACTGAAAAAGATAGTCATGAAAGTCACGAAAGTCATGAAAGTCATTAAGGATTTAAATTCGAGTAGGTGATTTTGATGCCATAAATAGTATATATTATATACTATTTATGAACTTCTTTTACATCAAAAAGCTTAATGACTTTCATGACTTTCGTGACTGCCATCGAAACAAATCCAATGTAAATGAGGACTTTAAGCACATTTTTGAAAAATAATTGCCCAAACATTCGTGAACCGCAATGGGAATGTCATACCTTTGCAACGTCAAAAGGGGAAGGAAATTGAAAATTAAAAATTGGAAATTGAAAATTGGCTGCGCGCGCCAATTTGACATTCGACATTTGACATTTGACATTCTTCGTCCTGATGACAGAGCGCTCTAATACCACGGCGAAAAACAAACTATAGTCTCTGCGACGACAAACTATACTTACTCGTGCAACAAACTATAGTTCCCTCGCCAAACGACCATTAACCCCTTTTATTA
>Ga0310786_10006198_pt1 | contig 15995 bp, 12 predicted proteins | sample AusTroGonzalo_MG_FD_203881 | JGI IMG/M metagenome (GOLD analysis project Ga0310786, IMG submission 203881) | Bovine rumen microbial communities from tropical cattle in Woodstock, Queensland, Australia - Gonzalo_03 (v2) (version 2) | ecosystem: Host-associated > Mammals > Digestive system >... | reverse complement strand
AGGGCACTACCTTCACCGACAATACCTGCCGTCCCGGCGTCACCTATTTATATAAGGTAAAGGCCGTCGACCTCTCTCATAATCGCTCGCGCAACTTCTCCGAGATAGTTGAGTGTGCTGCTACTGGCCAGCGTGCCATGGTGGCTCAGTGGCAGATGAACGAAAGTCTCGAAGACGCTACCGACAACATGATGGATGCCCGTTTCTGTGGTACACCCATCTATCAGGATGGTCATGATGGCACGAAATCACTTTGGCTGAACGGCTCTAATGGCCAGTATCTGCAGCTTCCTTATGAGGTTGCTGGCAGCCAGGAACTGACGGTGTCTATGTGGGTTTATCTGCGTAGTGGTGTTGCCTGGCAACGCCTCTTCGACTTCGGCCTTGATACAGAGCATTATCTTTTCTTAAGCCCGAGCGACGGCAACGGCAGCAAAATGCGTTTTGCCATTAAAAATGGTGGCGAGGAACAGACGCTCGATGCCCCGAAATTGCCGACGTTCCAGTGGAAGCACGTCGTCCTCGCCATCGGTGCAGATAAGACCGCTATCTACGTAGATGGCGAGCAGGCTGCTACATCATCATCCATCACTATTCGCCCATCTGACGTGAAACCCTGCATGAACTACATCGGACGTAGCCAGTTTACTGCTGACCCCCTGATGAATGCCTTCGTTGACGATGTGCGTATCTACAACTTTGCCGTCACTGCCGACGATGTGAAGAGCATCATGGGATGCAGACAGCCTACCGCTTTGAAAGCTGTTGTGTCGACACCTGCCGCCAACGAGAATGTCTACGGCCTCAATGGTGTACAGCGGTCGGAGAATAGCCGTGGTGTGATCATCACAGGTGGACGAAAAGTGTTGAAGAAACGATAAATACCACACTTACTGCGATGTTTTTCGGCCAAATTGTTGCATGAATGAATCTTTTTGAGTAATTTTGCAGCCAATTAGGCAGAAACGACAACACAGTGTATGGTACAGAATATTTTCAAGGGACTGGGCATAGCCCTCATCACACCATTTCAGGAAGACGGCTCCGTTGACTACGACGCACTCAAGCGATTGGTGCAATATCAGTTAGACAACGGTGCCGACTTCTTTTGTATCCTCGCCACTACTGGAGAGACTCCCACGCTGACATCGGAGGAAAAGCTGACAATCAAGAACCTCATTGTCGACATCGTTCAGGCTCGTGTGCCTATTCTCATGGGCTGTGGCGGAAACAATACCGTTGCCGTTGTCAATGAGCTACGTACTGCCGACCTTAAGGGTATTGATGGTATACTAAGTGTTTGTCCCTATTATAATAAACCATCTCAGGAAGGACTCTACCAGCATTTCAAGGCCATCGCCGCCGCCACCGAACTACCTGTGGTGCTTTACAATGTCCCCGGACGTACTGGTGTTAACCTCAAGGCTGAGACTACTGTCCGCCTGGCTCGCGACTGTCAAAACATTGTTGCCATCAAGGAGGCAAGTGGCAACCTTGAGCAGGTCGATGAGATAATCAAAAACAAGCCGCGCGATTTCGATGTTATTTCTGGCGACGACTCCCTGACGTTCCCCATGGTAAGTTGTGGTGCCGTTGGTGTCATCTCCGTTATTGGCAACGCCCTGCCGCGTGAATTCTCCAAGATGATTCGTCTGCAGATGCGCGGCGAGTACAATCCTGCCCGTATCATCCATCATCGCTTTACAGATCTGTTCTCTCTACTTTTCGTCGATGGAAACCCTGCCGGTGTAAAGGCCATGCTCAGCGAGATGGGCTTCATCAAAAATGTCCTGCGTCTTCCTTTGGTACCTATGCGTATTAAGAATATGCAGCGTATGTCCGAAATCCTTAAGGAACTGAAGATTTAGTTTCAGGGTGGAGAACGTTGAGTCGAAAGTTATCCATGAGATTACCCCGCTGATGGGTAAGGACGTTCTTTATATTGCGGAGCGTCACAAGAAGGAATTTACGTATCCCATTCATAATCACGAGGTTTTTGAGCTCAACTTTGTAGAGAATGCCCCTGGTGTTCGTCGTGTCGTTGGTGACTCTAACGAAATTATTGGAGCCTATGATCTTGTGCTGATTACAGGTCCGGATTTAGAGCATGTCTGGGAACAGAACACCTGCAACAGCGAGGATATCCATGAGATTACCATTCACTTTGATCTCGATCTCAGCGACAGCGGTATGTTCAGCCGCAATCCTTTCAACAGTATGCGCCAGATGATGGAGGCTGCCCGCAAGGGTCTGGCTTTCCCTTTAGCAGCCATCATGAAGGTTTACAACCAGCTGAACTCATTAACACAGGAGACAGATCATTTCTATGCCTTCACAAAGTTTCTTGCCGTGCTCTATGAGTTGTCGCGCTGCGATGGTGCCCGCACGTTGGCTACGAGCAGCTATGCTAAGGTCGAAGAGGCGAGCGACTCGCGTCGTGTCCAAAAGGTGAAGAGCTATATCAGTAAGCACTACCGTGACGATGTGCGCTTGGCCACGCTGAGCGACATTGCCGGTATGAGCCCTTCGGCTTTCAGCCGTTTCTTCAAACTCCATACCGGACGCAATTTGAGCGACTATATCATCGATCAGCGGTTGGGCTTTGCCAGCCGTATGCTTGTAGACTCCACACACTCCATTTCGGAGATTGGCTTTGCCTGCGGTTTCAACAACCTCAGCAATTTCAACCGTATCTTCAAGAAGAAGAAAGGATGCTCGCCCTCAGAGTTCCGCGAGACCTATCACAAGACTCGTATTATTGTTTAATGTCCTGACATTTTAGGAATATTTACTGTTATGAAAGATTCCGTTATTATCCTCAGCGGTGGAATGGATTCCACCACCTTGCTCTACGACCAGCAGGAGCGTATCGCGCTGGCTGTAACGTTCGACTACGGCAGTAAGCATAATGCTCGTGAGATACCCTTTGCCCGTCTCCATTGCGAGCGGTTAGGAATCCGTCATGTCGTTGTGAAGCTCGATTTCATGACGAAGTACTTCAAAAGTTCGTTGTTGCAGGGTGGGGAAGATATTCCAGAGGGGCACTATGCTGACGAAAACATGCGGTCGACAGTGGTACCCTTCCGCAATGGTATTATGCTCTCCATTGCCGTAGGTATGGCGGAGTCTGCAGGTCTCCAGCATGTGATGATGGCTAATCATGGCGGTGACCATACTATCTATCCCGACTGCCGTCCGGAGTTCGTCAGTGCCATGAGCGAGGCCGCCCGTGTGGGCACTTTCCCCGGCGTCACCCTGCTCTGTCCTTTCACTCACATGACGAAGGGCGACATCGCCCGACGTGGCCGCGAGCTCGGTATCGACTATGCTGAGACTTGGAGTTGCTATCAGGGAGGTGAGCGTCATTGTGGCCGCTGCGGTACCTGTGTCGAACGGCGCGAAGCCCTTGCTGCAGCTGGCATCAAGGATACCACGGAATACGAATAATACAAGAAGGCCGAATGTCAACGACGTTCGACCTTCTTTTTTATTATACTTGTTCTTAGTACGCGTGCTCGTCGCCGTTCAGCTCTTCACGTGTCAGCTTCTTACGGTCCAGTGCGTGCCATGCATATGCAATATAGGCCACGACAAAGGGAACAAGCAGTGAGACGTAGAACATCGTGCGTAGCGTAAACTCGCTGCTGCACGAGTTCTGCAGCGTCAGCGACGACTGTAGGTCGGCTGTCGAGGGATAGTAGGCAGTGTTGTTCCACGCTGAACAGAGCAGCAGCGCCAACACAGTAAGTACTGTGCCGATGCCTGCCGGCCAGATGCCGCTGTTGTAGTCCTTCGAGACAATAGTCTTGCCGATGCCAAAGAGCACCAGTACCACACCTATGAGCAGTAGGATGGTGAGGTACCACATTTCCAGCATATTGTGCAAGTACTTGTAGGGTTCCATGAAGATGACGCCGGTCTCGGGGTTGTAGGCATAACCGTCCTTTAGCAGTAGATGTACCACATAGGCCACAAACAGGATGACGAAAGGCACGGCGGCACCGATGATACGCACACTTCCGCGCGAACGGATGTCCTCGTCGTCGACGTTGTTCATCACGTATAGAATACCCAGCGTCCGTGCCAGGAACACAACGGCGAATCCCAGTACGAGCACCCAGGGATTGAGCAGGGCGTCCAGTCCGTGGCTGGCGTTGGCCCAGTACGAGATAACAGGAGTTATGGCCCCATCGGCAACCATATTACTCTTCTCCACGATGAAGTTGCTCCCCTCGAAGAAGGTGGCCACGGCGCCACCCAGTAGTAGCGGTCCCACGATGCCGTTTAGTGTCAGGAAGAACTGGAATGTCTTCGGTCCAAGAATATTACCGATTTTGTTCTGGAACTCGTAGCTGACGGCTTGCAGTACGAACGTGAAGAGAATAATCATCCACAGCCAGTAAGCTCCGCCGAAGCTCGTCGAGTAGAACAGCGGGAACGAGGCGAAGAAAGCGCCGCCGAAGGTGACGAGCGTGGTGAACGTGAGCTCCCACTTGCGGCCGGTAGAGTTATAGACAAGTCGTCGTCCTTCCTCCGTCCATCCAAGTGTGCGGGCTACAGAGTTGGCTCCCTGAACAAACAACAGAAACACGAGCAGTGCTCCAAGTAGCGATACAACGAAACACCAATAATGTTGCAAAAATTCGTATGTCATAGCTGTGGTCCTTTCTTTATTTGTTTAAGCATGATACTGATTTCTACGGCGAGCATCGTCGTGAAGAGGATAAGGAAGAGTATGAACGTCAGGGCTACGCTTCCCGCGTTCAGGTCGCTGACGGCCACCCATGTTGGCAGCATATCCTGGATGGTCCATGGCTGTCGTCCGAACTCAGCCACTAGCCATCCGCTCTCCGACGCAATGTAACCTAAGGGAATGAGAACGATGGCCAGCCAGTAGTGCCAGGCGGGCAGTCGGGTGATCTCATATCCATCGGCCTCTGTCTCGGGCAGCAGTCCGATGGCAGCCAGAAGTCGGCGTGTAAAAATAGTGACAAACGGAATCTTATATGTCAGGATGATGATGAGCGCAAAGTACAGGATAAACACGCAGCCCAGCCCCACCATGATGCGGAATGCCCAGAAGTTGACGGGGACGTAGGGCACCACCTGCGTCTTGTCTTTCACGTAGCCATATCCGAAATACTTCATGTTCTCGTTCAGTGTCGAGAGGAGCGGGGAGAGGGTAGCATCGTCGGCACCTTCGCTCTTCGCTTGGCGGTAGGCGGCCAGTGCCTCGATGGCCTGCTTGCCCATCTCAATCTTCTCGTCAATCGATGGCTCCACCTTGCCGTCGGGAGTAGTGTAGCCGTTCAGAATGTCGTTGATGCCAGGCACATAGCCGTGCGGATTGTTCGTAGCCATGAATGACAGGGCGTAGGGCATATCCAGTTTCAACGGTGCCTCGGTCTCGTTCTGGTAGTCAGGCTGACAGAATGGATTCACCCAAGCTACTGCAGTCAGCCCTACGTCTGTTCCACCATTATACAAAGCCTCCATGGCGGCCAATTTCATCGGCTGTACCTCGGCAACGTCCTGTGCCGACTTATGGCCGGTGGCAGCAGCGAGGACGGAGGCGATGAGTCCGACCATCGCACCAATCTTCATGCTCTCGACAGCCATCTTTGTCTCACGTTTCTTCAGCAGGTACCAGCAGCTGACGCCCACGCAGAACACAGCTCCGATAATCCAGGCCGATGTGATTGTGTGGCAGAACTTCGAAACGGCAAAGGGTGACAGTGCCACCTCCATGAAGCTCACCATCTCGTTGCGCATTGTGTCGGGGTTAAACTGACAGCCCACGGGGTACTGCATCCACGCGTTAGCCACCAGAATCCACCATGCAGATATGGTGGCGCCCAGACCCGTGAGCCATGTGGACGCCAGGTGGAAGCCTCGCGACACCTTGTTCCAGCCGAAATACATCACTGCGACGAATGTCGACTCCATGAAGAAGGCAACGATGCCCTCTATGGCGAGCGGTGCACCGAAAATATCGCCCACGAACCATGAGTAGTTTGACCAGTTTGTGCCGAACTCAAACTCGAGGATGATACCCGTGGCAACGCCCATGGCGAAATTGATGCCGAAGAGACGCTGCCAGAACTTCGTCGTCGTGCGCCAGAAGTCAACGACGTCCCTGTTCGTTTCGCCTCGCTCAAAGGCTTTCGTCTTGCGATAGTAGCAGGTCTCCATGATGCCCATAATCAGGGCCAGGCCCAGCGTCAGTGGGACGAAGAGCCAGTGGTAGATTGCCGTGAGCGCAAACTGTGCTCGTGACCAGTCAATGGTGCCGGCATCGATGTTTAACAGTAGATTTGTCATATTATTTGGGATTTAAGATTTGTGTCGCCACGAAGCCGGCTTCATCGCCGTCAGCGTGTGTTTTCAGGAAGTTGGGGAAGAAGAACAACTTCAACACAACGAAGATAACAAAGAGCTTGATCAGGATGATCGCCCACAGCGTCCGTCCCAGCGTCATCCGTCTGAAACCATCCCAGTAGAGGTCAAAAACCCGGAATAGGAAGTTGTCTCTTTTCATAGTTAATAGGCTTTAGTCCGGCAAATATAATTAAAAAAGCTGAACCTTCCAAATATTTTTATAAAATTGTCACCTATTATAAAAAAAAATCCTACCTTTGCATGAAATTTTCAAACCGCGAAGAAATGAAAAAAGCAATACTGATACCCCTTATCATCGTCATCCTCGCTCTCATCGGCGGCTTGGCATACCTCTTTTTGAACCTTCAGGAACAGCGCCAGGTGAACCGCGACATGCAGGAGCTGGCCGAGCTCGACAAGAAGGAGATGGAGAATGAGTATGAACGTTTCTCCCTGCAGTACAGCGAGATGAAGACGCAGATCAACAACGACTCCATCATCGCCCAGCTCACAGAGGAGCAGCTGAAAACACAACGCCTGCTCGAAGAGCTGAAGCGTGTGAAGGCTAACGATGCTCGCGAGATTACCCGTCTGAAGAAAGAGCTTGCCACCGTCCGTGCCGTCCTCCGTGACTACGTCATGCAGATTGACTCGCTGAATCGCCAGAACGAGCGTCTTCAGGCCGAGAATTCGCGTGTTAAGGAGCAACTCTCCGACCGCGAGACACAGATAGCTGGACTCAGCAGCGAGAAGGCATCGCTCTCCGAGAAGGTCGCCATCGCCGCCCAGCTCGATGCCACGAACATTCAACTGCAGCTCATCAACAAGCGCGACAAACCCTCGAAGCGCATCCGTGACGCCAAGACCCTCCAGGCCAGTTTCACTATCACGCGCAATGTCACCGCCACTAACGGCAACCGCACCGTCTATGTACGCATCCAGAATCCTGGTGGCAACACCCTCAGTGGTGGCGGCACCTTCAGCTACGAGAACCGCACGCTGGAGTACACCATGAAGAAGAACGTCGAATATACCGGCGAGGAGACGCAGGTCATTACCTATTGGCAGGTCTCACAGATGCTCGAAGCCGGTGACTACCGTGTCAGCATCTTCGTTGACGGCAACATGATTGGAAGTCGTACCTTCTCTTTTAATTAATGTCACATGAAACTGAACTTACTGCATAAGAACCTGCTCCTCGTTATCGTAGGATTCGCCATCGTTATCGTCCTCGTTGTCCTCATCGGTCTGCTCTCGCTCAGTCGCGATCCAGACATTATCCAGGGACAGGTCGAGGTTACGGAGTATCGCATCTCCAGCAAAGTCCCCGGGCGCATCCTTGAGATACGTGTCAAGGAGGGCGACTTCGTCAAGGCAGGCGATACGCTGGCTATCCTCGATGCTCCCGAGCTTCGGGCCAAGATGGAACAGGCACGTGGTGCCGAGGGCGCTGCTGCCGCCGTCGAGCTGAAGGCACACAACGGTGCCCGCCGCGAACAGATACAAGGTGCCTTCGAGATTCTGCAGCAGGCTAAGACTGGCTACGAGATTGCAGAGAAGTCGTACAACCGTGTACAGGCACTTTTCGATGAGGGTGTCGTCAGCGCGCAGAAGCGTGACGAGGCCTACGCCAACTACCGTGCTATGGAGGCCCAGATGAAGGCCGCCCAGAGTCAGTACGACATGGCCGTTAATGGTGCCCGTATGGAAGAACGTCTCGCCGCGCAGGCACAGACAGCTCGTGCTCGTGGTGCCATCCAAGAGGTCAACAGCTACCTCCACGAGACTGTGCAGACTGCTCCCCGCGATGGTGAGGTCAGCGAGTTATTCCCTAAGGTTGGCGAACTCGTTGGTAATGGTACTCCTATTATGACTATCTCCGTGATGGACGACCTCTGGGGCACGTTCAGTGTTCGCGAAGACCACCTCAAGACGATGCAGGAAGGTATGGAGTTCACTGCTTTCGTTCCAGCTTTCAATAAGGAAATCCGTATGCGCGTCACCCACACCAAGGACCAAGCTTCCTATGCTGCATGGAAAGCAACGAAGGCTTCCGGTCGTTACGATCAGAAGATTTTCGAAGTAAAAGCCCGTCCCGTGGAACCGCTGGAAGGTCTTCGTCCTGGTATGTCACTAATTATCCGCTAATGAATATCGTGATACTTGACGGCTACACAGCCGACCCCAGCGGACAGTCGTGGACGCCGTTGGAGATGATTGGCTCATTGACGGTCTATGAGCGTACAAAGCCCGAGGAAACCATAAACAGGGCAAAGGATGCGGAAATCATCCTGACGAATAAGGTGTTGCTAAGACGGCAGGAAATCGAACAGTTGACGAAACTGAGATACATCGGAGTGCTGGCAACGGGCTACAATGTGGTAGACTTGGAGGCGGCAGCCCAACGTGGTATCATCGTTACCAATGTGCCCGCCTACAGCACGGAGAGCGTCGTGCAGATGGTCTTTGCCCACTTGCTTACTGTCACTAACCGCACGGAGCATTATGCTATCCAGAACCGTAACGGGAGATGGACGTCCAGTCCTGACTTCTGCTATTGGGACACGGAACTGACAGAGTTGTCTGGCAAGACCTTCGGCATCGTCGGCTTGGGAAATATCGGTCAGCGTGTGGCGACAGTCGCTAATGCGTTCGGAATGAAGGTGCTGGCTTATACCAGCAAACGCGATGAAGAGCTGCCGCCGTACATAGGAAAACGAACGATGGACGAGCTGTTGGCAGAGAGTGATGTGCTAAGCCTCCACTGCCCGCTGACAACGGACACAAAGCATCTCATCAACCGCCAGACGTTACAGAAGATGAAGTCTACGTCTATACTGATTAATACGGGGCGCGGACCGCTGGTTAACGATTGTGATGTGGCCGAAGCTCTGCATAACAACCGCCTGCGAGCTTTCTGTGCCGATGTGCTGACAGACGAACCTCCAACTCCGGAGAATCCCCTGTTAGAGTGTGAGAACGCCTTTATTACACCGCATATCGCCTGGGCATCATCTGAAGCACGTAAGCGTCTGACTAACATTGCTGTCAGTAACGTCCTTGCCTTCGTTGAGGGAAAGTCCCAAAATGTGGTAAGTTAGTGCGAGTCGAAGCTCCTGTTAACACAGGGAGTAACTTTGTGGTCTCAAACGTTAAGGATGATGAAGACAAACTGCAACAAGCTACTATTGACACTTGCCGGTTTTTTACTGGCGCTATGGAATCTGAATGCTCATGCACAGCAAGCCATTTCGCTGGAGGGAGCATGGGATTTCACTATGGATCGTAGTGAACCATCGGCACACCCGTTACCTCCAACCTCTTACGATGACTACGTGATGCTTCCCGGGTCGATGCTGACCAATGGCAAGGGCGATGTCGTCTCGGTGAAGACGCAGTGGACGGGTTCGCTCTACGACTCAAGCTACTACTTCAACCCCTACATGGCACGCTACCGTCAGGAAGGCGAACAGCTGAAGGTGCCCTTCTTCCTCACACCCGAGCGCCACTACGTCGGCATGGCGTGGTATCGCAAACAGGTCTACGTACCTGCAGAGTGGAAGGACCAGCACGTCACGCTGTTCCTGGAGCGTCCTCACATCGAGACGACGGTCTTTGTCAACGGCAAGGAGATAGGTCACCAGATGTCGCTCTCCGTACCTCACCGCTACGACGTTACGGATGCCATTAAGGTGGGTAAGAAGAACGAGATCGTCATCGGCGTCTATAACGGTATCGAGAATGTTTGCGTAGGTCAGGACTCTCACAGCGTCACGGACCAGACGCAGGGAAACTGGAACGGCATTGCTGGACGTATTGAGCTGCAGTCGCAATGGAAGAAACTCTACGTGAAGCACGTCGCCGTCCGTCTCGACAGCGTGTATACCGGCGAGGTGAAGGGGCGTGGACGCCACAAGGTGAAATTGCGCGCTCCTGCTGCTGTGGTCACGGTGACACTGGCCGACCGCACGTCGCGTATCCTATGGGACTATCTTGTCACGGTGAAGCTTTTCAGCATGGCCGACGGCAGTGCAGTAAAACCGTTGCGTGAAGAAATGAAGATGTCGAAGGATGCTAAGGATGATAAGATAGAGTTCACGTTCTTCTGCAAAGACGACATCGAACTATGGGATGAATTCTATCCCAATCTCTATATGCTTACCGTCGAGGCCGGTGATGACTATAGGGAGATACCTATCGGACTGCGTCGTATGGGAGTGAAAGGCCGCCAACTGACCATTAACGACCGTCCGCTGTTCCTCCGCGGCACGGTGGAGAATTGCTGCTTCCCTGAGACGGGCTATCCGCCCACAGACGAGCGCGAGTGGATGAGGGTGTTCATGAAGTGCAAGGAGTACGGTCTGAACCACGTGCGTTTCCACAGCTACTGTCCGCCAGAGGCCGCCTTTGCTGCTGCCGACCGCATCGGCATGTATCTGCAGGTGGAGGGCCCCACATGGCCAAACCACGGGGTTCGTCTGCGTCGTGCCATGAAGATTGACCAGTACCTGATGGACGAGTCGCGTCGCATCCTCGATGAGTACGGCCACCATCCGTCGTTCGTGATGATGGCTGCCGGCAATGAGCCTGCTGGCGACTGGGTTGCTTACTGCAACGAATGGGTGTCGAAGATGAAGCAGTATGACCCCACGAAACTCTATTGCGGTGCCAGCGTCGGCGGCGGCTGGGCTTGGGACGGTGGTTCGGAGTATCATGTCAAGGGTGGTGCCCGGGGGTTGGACTGGGACAACCGTGCGCCTGCCAGCAACGACGACTATTACAGCGGTATCGAGTTTCCGCGTAACTATAAGGACAGCGTGCCCAACCAGACACCCATCATAGCCCATGAGCAGGGACAATGGTGCGCCTTCCCCGACCTGAAGGAGACGACGCTGTACACGGGTGTCTATAAACCTTACAACTTCGAGATCTTTGCCGACCTCCTGCGCGACGGCGGTATGGCCTCGCAGGCCGAGAATTTTCTCATGGCCAGCGGCCGTCTGCAGACGCTTTGTTACAAGTATGAGATAGAGCGTAATCTGCGCACCAAGGACTATGCCGGCTTCCAGCTGCTGGGACTCAACGACTACAGCGGTCAGGGAACGGCGCTGGTAGGGCCGTTAAACGTCCACTGGAAGGAGAAAGGCTACTGCAATGCCGACGAGTGGGACGAGTTCTGCTCCGTGCTGGTGCCGCTGGCGCGTTTCCCGAAGTTCGTCTACAGCAACCGCGACACCCTGCGCGTACCCGTGGAGTGTTACAATGCTTTCTGTACTGAGCTGACAGGTTCAGCGCCCACCTATTATATATGTGACGACAGTCTGCGCGTCTATGGCGGCGGAAAGTTGTCGACGGAGGACTTGCCTATGGGTAAGAATATCCCGCTGGGCACGGTGGTGCTGCCCTTGGACAGTATCAAGGAGCCCACGAAGCTGACGCTCACCGTACGCTTCAACAAGCGCTTCAAGAACCACTGGGACTTCTGGGTGTATCCTGATGAAGAGGAGAGAGGAGAGAGTAGAGAGGAGAGTTCAATCAGCGAGGTGGCGGAGTTCCACGAGCTGACTGACGAGGCGCTGATGGTGCTCGAACAGGGTGGCACGGTGCTGCTGACGGCAGCAGGACGTGTGACGCTGGGCAGCGATGTCCGACAGAACTACCTGCCTGTGTTCTGGAACACGTCGTGGTTCAAGATGCGCCCGCCACACACCACCGGCGCCTATATCGACAAGTCGCACCCGCTGTTCAAGCACGGATTCCCCACCGACGACTGGTCGAACCTCAACTGGTGGGAGCTGCTGAACAAGGCCCAGGTGATGAACCTTCACGAACTGCCTGCCGACTACCAGCCGCCCATACAGCCCATCGACACGTGGCACGTCTCCCGGAAACTGGGAATGCTCATCGAGGCCAGGGTGGGGAAGGGACGCCTGCTGATGACGACGATGGACATCAGCCGCGACCTGGAGCACCGCCTCGTGGCGCGACAGATGCGCCAGGCCATCATGTCCTATATGCAGAGCCCCGACTTCCAGCCCTCGCTGACGTTGACGCCGGAGGTCGTCTGCCACTTCTTCACCGAACAGGCGCCGCCAGTGAACATGTTCACCAAGGACTCGCCTGACGAACTGAAGCCGAAGTTGCAGTAAAAAACTGCTGAGCAAAAAGATTCTCTAATTCTTGACAAAATAAAAAAGGATGCTTTTAGCATCCTTTTTAAGTCTTACGGCAGGATTGGCTTTCGCCTATCCTTGAGCCTCTTGTCGGATTCGAACCAACGACCCCGAGATTACAAATCACGTGCTCTGGCCAACTGAGCTAAAGAGGCGGGTGAGCCAGCGGTCTGCATCGCGCCGCTACGACCAAGTACCTTTGCTACGTTCCCGTCCTGGAGGATTCCGAGGGAGCTGGCCGTACAGGACTGGCCCATGTGTTTCGCGTTAAGCGGCTGCAAAGGTACGAAGAAAAAAGTGAAACCCGACCGTTGCCTGCCGGAAAGTGCGCGATTTTAACGATAATTTAGAATTATGGTGAGAAAAACAACACGTTATGCCGTGAAATAGTAAAAATAATCGTAAATTTGCAACCGTAAACGATACGGACTAAAACAAAACTAATGAAGAAACTGATCATGCTAACCCTCGTACTGACGTCGCTCACCGTGGCGGCGCAGTACCGCTCACAGGTGTGGAGTCCCGACCGTGGCAACGGCACCTACACCAATCCTGTCATCAATGCCGACTACTCCGACCCCGACGTCTGCGCCGCACCGTCGGGCGACGAATTCTATATGACCGCCTCCTCGTTCCAGTGCACCCCCGGACTGCCCATCCTTCACAGCCGCGACCTGGTCAACTGGGAGATTATCAACTACGCCCTCGGCAACCTTTACGAGGGTGAGGGCAACGAGGCGATACTGGCTCACTACAGCAGCACGCCCCAGCACGGCAACGGCGTCTGGGCACCGAGCATCCGCTACCACGACGGTTGGTACTACATCTACTGGGGCGACCCCGACTTCGGCGTGTTCATGGTCAAGACGCAAGACCCCGCCAGTGAGTGGACGAAGCCGCTCTGTGTTATCCGGGGTCAGGGCTACATCGACACCTGTCCTCTCTGGGACGACGACGGACGCTGCTACCTTGTCAACGGATGGGCTAACTCCAGGGCTAAGTTTGCCTCGGTGCTGACGGTACGCGAGCTGTCACCCGACGGTACTAAGGCCATCGGCCAGCCCGTTATCGTCTTTGACGGCAACGGTACGGAGAACCGCACCTGCGAAGGACCGAAGTTCTACAAGCGCGACGGCTGGTACTGGATCATGTGTCCTGCCGGTGGCGTCCCTACGGGATTCCAGCTGGCCATGCGCTCGAAGTCGCCCTACGGTCCCTACGAGCACAAGATAGTCCTGTCCCAGGGTAAGACCGCCGTCAACGGCCCCCACCAGGGTGGCTGGGTCCATACGAGTCAGGGCGAAGACTGGTTCCTCCACTTCCAGGACAAGGAGGCCTACGGTCGTGTCGTCCACCTGAACCCCGTCGACTGGTCCTCCGGTTGGCCTGTCATGGGCAGGAAGGGCGAGCCCGTCACTACCTTTCGGAAACCTCTCTCCTCTCTCCTCTCTCTCCTTAATCCCGTCGAATCCGACGAGTTCAACGCCCCGCGGTTAGGCCTTCAGTGGCAGTGGCAGGGCAACTACGACGAGAAGTTCGGTGTGCCCACCGCCTTCGGCACGTTCCGCATCTATACCTACAAACTGGAGGAAGGATGGAAGAACCTCTGGTCGGTGCCCAACATGCTCCTGCAGAAGACACCCGCCGACCGCTTCACCGTCACCACCAAGTTGCGCCTCACGTCAAAGGCCGACGGACAGAAGGGTGGACTCATCATGATGGGACTCGATTATTCAGCCCTTGTGCTGAGACGGGTGGGGGACTCCTTCCAGCTGCTACAGCTGACGTGCAAGCAGGCCGATAAAGGGAAACCCCAGACGGAGACGCTCATCACCACGCTGATGCCCACCGCCGTCGATAAGACCGACTATAAACCCGCCATCCACGAGGACATCTTCCTGCGCCTGCGCGTCAGCAACGACAAGGCAGGCGAGGCCCACGGCGGCCTTCCCATAGTCACCTTCGCCTACAGCCGTGATGGTAAGCGCTTCACCGACTGCGGCGCGCCGTTCGAAATGCGTCAGGGTAAGTGGATTGGCGCGAAGTTCGGCTTCGTTGCCGTCGAGACCGATGCCAAGGCCGACCGTGGATGGGTAGAGGCCGACTGGATAAGGGTTACGAAGTGACTGGTGGATAAGTAGATAGAATAATGAAACAGATGATTACAATACTCGGACCAACGGCCAGCGGCAAGACACCCCTGGCAGCAGCACTGGCCGCTGCGCTCCCGAAGTCCCCTGACGGTACCCCCGGTGCCGAGATTATCTCTGCTGACTCCCGGCAGGTATATCGTCGTATGGACATCGGCACGGGCAAGGACTTGGCTGACTATGATGCTATTCCCTACCATCTCATCGACATCTGCGAGCCTGGCACGAAATACAACCTCTTCCAGTACCAGCAGGACTTCTACGACGCCTACCAGGACATCCGACGCCGCGGCAAGCTGCCCATTCTCTGCGGCGGCACAGGTCTCTACATCGAGGCCGTCCTCAAGGGCTACCAGCTGTCGCCCGTCCCCCAGAATCCCGAGCTCCGCGCCGCCCTCGAGGGCAAGTCGCTCGACGAGCTGACGCAGATGCTGACTGGGCTGAAGGCGAAGACCGGCTCGACGATGCACAACAAGACCGATGTCGACTCCTGTCAGCGTGCCATCCGTGCCATCGAGATTGAGACGGCTGTGCTGGAATATCAGAGGTATGGGGGTACGGGGGCTCGTGGGTGCGAGGATAGTTCATCCGCTGACAGTAATCTCGTGCCCCCGTGCCCCCGCACCTCCGTACCACCGATAAACTCCCTCATCATCGGTGTCAATATCGACCGCGAACTGCGCCGCGAAAAGATCACCCGCCGCCTGAAGGCCCGTCTCGACGAGGGCATGGTCGATGAGGTCCGTGGACTGCTGGCCGAGGGCATACCCCCTGAGGATCTTATCTATTACGGATTGGAATACAAGTACTTAACCGAGTACGTTACAGGAAAGCTTACCTATGATGAGATGTTCCGTCAGCTCGAGATAGCCATCCATCAGTTTGCCAAGCGCCAGATGACCTGGTTCCGCGGCATGGAGCGTCGCGGCTTCACCATACACTGGATTGACGCCACCCTGCCGATGGATGAGAAAGTCTCCGCCATATTAAACCTGTCATCCCTGTGACTTTCCAGACGGCCGAATGACAGCTTAATGATATGTGTGACTTCTTGACAGATTATTGTAGAGAAGGTCACCTTTTCGCCGCTAAAGCTTACCTTTTCGCCGCTAAAGCTTACCTTTAGAAACGTCCCACGGCGTGGGACGAAGGTGTGACTTCGGGTGTGGGTTCCTCGCGCGTATATATGTATAGTGAAACAAAAAAATATGTGTCCTACGTGTCCCATGTGTCACTTTACTGATGACACGTAGGACACATAGGACATGTTTTTTTCGGTTAAGCTACTATATAC
>Ga0310786_10006197_pt1 | contig 15996 bp, 11 predicted proteins | sample AusTroGonzalo_MG_FD_203881 | JGI IMG/M metagenome (GOLD analysis project Ga0310786, IMG submission 203881) | Bovine rumen microbial communities from tropical cattle in Woodstock, Queensland, Australia - Gonzalo_03 (v2) (version 2) | ecosystem: Host-associated > Mammals > Digestive system >... | reverse complement strand
GTGGAAGGAAAGGACTAAGTAAGATGAGTTTACGCTTAGGTGAGATTCAAGGTCTTGAGATCGTAAAGAAAGTGGAGTTTGGAGTTTATTTGGCAGAGTCCCGGGAGCAACAGGAAAACAGGGTCCTCCTGCCTGCAAAGCAGGTGCCGGAAGGGGCGAAGGTCGGTGATCTGATGGAAGTCTTTTTGTATAAGGATTCCAAGGATCGCCTGATCGCCACCACAAAGCGCCCGAAGCTGGTCATGGGGGAGGTGGCACTTCTCACCGTGGCACAGATGGGGAAGATCGGTGCCTTTTTGGACTGGGGACTGGAAAAGGATCTGCTTCTTCCGTTTAAGCAGCAGCGCGGAAAGGTGCGGGAAGGCGAGCAGGTATTGGTTTCCCTTTACGTTGACAAGAGTGACAGACTCTGCGCGACCATGAACGTGTATGAGCATCTTCTTTCCGACAGTCCTTACAAGAAGGAGGATCGCGTCAGCGGCAGGGTTTATGAGATCAGTGAACGCTTTGGGGCTTTTGTGGCCGTGGATGATAAGTATTCCGCGTTGATCCCGAAGAAGGAGCTTTACGGCGAGGTGGAGCCCGGGCAGATCATCAATGCCAGGGTGGTAGCGGTGTTGGAGGACGGCAGACTGACCTTAAGCATTCGCGAAAAGGCTTATCTGCAGATCGAGAAGGATGCGGAGAAGATCCTGGAGCTCCTTGAGAGCTATGAGGGTTCCCTGCCCTTTACGGACAAGTCCGCACCGGAGGTCATCGCCCATGAGACCGGCATGAGCAAGAACGAGTTTAAACGCGCGGTGGGCCATCTTTTGAAAGAGAAAAAAATACAAATTGGGGAGAAATCCATTCGGAGACTGTAATCATGATTTGGATGAGCATTGTTCTGATCATTTTTTGGGCGCCCCTTCTGTACCTTTGGATGTTGGGGCCGAACAAACCGAGGCTGAAGGCCATGCGTCCCTTCGAGAAGACGTATATTGCACACAGGGGCCTTCATGACGCTTCCAAGGGGATTCCGGAGAACTCCCTGAAGGCATTTCGAAGGGCCGTAAAATACGGCTACGGCATGGAGATGGACCTGCAGCTCACCAGGGACGGGAAATTGGTGGTGTTTCACGACAAGTCTTTGGAGAGAATGTGCGGGGTAAAAAGGAATCTCACGGATCTGACCTACGAGGAGCTGCAGAAGTATTCCCTGGAGGGCACGCAGGAAAAGATCCCGCTGTTTGACGAGGTGCTGGAGATCGTGGCGGGGAAGGTTCCCATGATCATCGAGATCAAGTCGGAGGGCCACTGCATCCGGGCCACAAAGATGGCCTGCGAGAGACTTAGGACCTATAAGGGCATCTATTGCATCGAGTCCTTCCACCCGGCCTGCGTCTGGTGGGTAAGGAGGCATTATCCCAAGATCCCCCGCGGACAGCTGTGCATGAACTATTTCGTGGAGGAGCCGGACAAGCCCTTTTATCAAAAGCTTGTCATGACCAGCATGGTGTTTAATTGCTTCTCAAGGCCGGACTTTATCGCGTATAAGCATAGCCATAAGGATCAGTTTTCTTACAAGCTTTTGAGAAAGATCTATCGCGTGGAGAACGCTGCCTGGACCATTGAGAGCCAACAGCAGATGGATGAGGCGAGGGACGTGTTCCGCGTCATGATTTTTGAAGGATTTATACCAAGATAAGAGAGGCCGCTGAAAGGCGGCTCTCTTTTTTTGTGCATTTTGACGTGAAGAAACGAAAAAAATGCACAAAAAAGTATTGCTTTTTGACAGAATTTTTTGTATATTTGTTTTATACGGTTTATTTTAGGGACGCAAAGGAGCGTGTACACATGATTTCAAATCAGATTCTGCAAAATACGATCGACGGATTAAAGGGGATTGCCAGGATTGAACTGAGCGTAATGGACGTGGACGGCAAGGAGGTTGCCAGCACCATGGACATGGGAAATTGCTCAAAGGCGGTGGTGGAGTTCGCGGGATCGCCCGCTGATTCCCAGGAGATCCAGGGATATCAATATTTTAAGATTTTTGATGAACAGCAGTTGGAGTACGTGCTGATCGTGGCTGGCAGCGGCGAGGACGTGTATACCATCGGTAAAATGGTGGCATTCCAGATCCAAAACCTCCTGGTGGCTTACAAGGAGCGCTTCGACAAGGATAATTTCATCAAAAACCTCCTGCTGGACAATCTGCTTTTGGTGGACATTTACAGCCGTTCCAAGAAGCTCCACATCCAGACGGACGTATCCCGCGTCGTGATGATCGTGGAGACTGGAAATCGCAAGGATAATAATGCACTGGAACTGACGAGAAATCATTTTGGCGCGAACAGCCGCGACTTTATCACGGCCGTGGATGAGAACAACGTCATCGTCGTGAAGGACCTGACGGAGTTAAATGCGGCAAAGGAGATCGACAAGACTGCCCGTGCGCTTTGCACCTTTTTGCAGAAGGAAGGTCTGAAGGTGCGCGTGGCTTACGGAACCGTGATCCAGGAGATCAAGGAAGTCAGCCGCTCCTTCAAGGAGGCAAAAATGGCCTTGGACGTTGGAAAGATCTTCTTCGACGACAGGGACATCGTGGCATACAGCGAGCTGGGCATTGGCCGTCTGATCTATCAGCTGCCCATTCCCCTCTGCAAGATGTTCATCCGCGAGATCTTTGGCGGAAAGAGCCCCGATGAGTTTGACGAGGAGACCCTGTCCACGATCTATAAGTTCTTTGAGAACAGCCTGAACGTATCCGAGACGTCCCGCCAGCTGTTCATCCACAGAAATACTCTTGTTTATCGTCTTGACAAGCTTCAGAAGACGACGAACCTTGACCTGCGCGTGTTTGAGGATGCGATCACCTTCAAGATCGCGCTGATGGTCGTGAAGTACATGAAATACATGGAAAGCATGGAATATTAAAAAGTTAAAAGGATTTGTAACCGGACGGGCTCCCATTTCGTCTATAGTGATGGGAGCCCCTGATCATGAAAAACAAAGGAATTGAGATGACGGGAAAAGTATGAGCAAAAAAGAAGAACGATTGAAGGCACAACAAGAATTTGTTGAAGAAAAAGGTGTTATTTATTTTGAAAACGTCAGTAAGACGTTCTCTGCCGGCGTAGCCGCGGTAGACAACGTAAACTTGAGCATAAAAAGGGGAGAATTTGTATTTATCGTAGGTGAGAACGGCGCGGGTAAATCGACGCTGTTTAAGCTGATGATGCGCGAGGAGAAGGCATCGGAAGGCAAGGTTTACGTGATGGGTCAGGACGTGGGAAAGCTTCGCCATGGTCAGATCCCCAAGTACCGCAGGCAATTTGGAGTGGTGTTCCAGGATTTCAGACTGCTGAAAGACAGGAACGTGTATGAGAACGTGGCATTTGCACAGCGCATTCTGGAGGTTCCGACGGAGGAGATCCGAAGGAACGTGCCCACCATTTTGGCGACGGTGGGACTTGCAGGAAAATATAAGGCGAAGATCAAGGAACTCTCCGGAGGAGAGCAGCAGAGAGTGGCACTCGCAAGGGCACTCATCAATTCCCCCGACATCTTACTTGCAGACGAGCCTACGGGTAATCTGGATCCCCAGAATGCCTGGGGCATCATGGAGCTTTTGCAGGAAATCAATGCTCAGGGTACGACCGTGGTCATGATAACGCACAACAGGGAGATCGTTGACGCAATGCGTAAGCGCGTGATCGCGCTGAAAAAAGGCGTGATCGTAAGTGATCAAGAGGATGGTGAGTATGTTGAGGAAGATTAATTCATTGATTTACGTTATCAAGCAGGGGATTGCCAATATTTTTCACAACAAGCTTTTTTCGCTTGCTTCCGTGGCAACCATATCCGCCTGTCTGTTTTTGCTGGGTGCATTTTATGCCATTGTGGCGAACTTCCAGCACATTGTGTTGAAGGCGGAGGAAGGCGTCTCCGTCACGGTATTCTTTCATGATGACTATGATCTCTGTTACAGGAGCGAGGGCTTTACGCATCGTGAGGAGTACGTTCATCCGGAGGGCATGGTGCCCACGCCGGAGAGACTGCAGGAGATCGGGCGTGAGATCCTGGCCCGTGAAGAGGTTTCCCAGGTTCAATTCACTTCTGATGAAGAAGCTTGGGCGGAATTTGGACCGAAGTATTTTGGCGAGGATTACGCCAGCGGTTATGAGGATAACCCGCTGAAGGGCGAGAATTCCTACCAGGTGTTTTTGAGCAACGTGGAGGCTCAGGATGACCTTGTGACGTGGCTCCATTCCATGCCGGAGGTCCGCAGGGTCAACTATGACGAAAACACGGCGACAACCCTCACGGGAGCAAATCTCCTGATCGCATACATTTCCTTGGCGATCATCGTCGTCCTGTTCGCAGTCAGCATCTTCCTGATCAGCAACACCGTAGCGGTCGGCATCAGCGCGAGAAGCCAGGAGATCAACATCATGAAATACGTGGGCGCGACGGACTTCTTTGCGCGTTCCCCCTTCGTGATCGAGGGTATGCTGATCGGACTTGCCGGAGCGGTCGTTCCGCTGGTGGCCCTTTATTACATGTATCAGTACGCGTTGAACTATTTGCGCGGAAGCTTTACCATGCTGAGCAGTCTTTTGGATTTCCTTTCCGTGAAAGAGGTATTTGCGTTCCTGACGCCCACTTGTTTTGCGGTTGGCGTTGGAATGGGATTCCTGGGCAGCATCCTTGCCGTGAGAAAGCATTTACGGGTATAACGTAGCCAGTCAACGTGCATATGATGGAGAGAACCACATGAAGAAAAGACAAAGGATCAGAGTTGCAGTGTTTGCAAGTATTGCGGTCTTGTTGCTTGGAATTCCCGGCACTCACGCGGCAAACAATTCCAAGGGAAATGAAGCCATTGCCCAAAGCATCAAGGAAAAGCAAAATCAGATCGAGCAGGCTGAAAAAGAGAAAAATGGCCTCAAGAAAAATCTGAGCAACGTGCAGCAGATCAAGAAGAATCTTGAGTCTAAGAAAAAAGACCTGAAAGAATACATTGCGGAGCTTGACCAGCAGATCGCGCTGATCGACGAAAGACTGACGGACTTAAACGGCCAGATCGCCGTCAAGGAGGTCGAGATCTCTGATTCCGAGGAAGAGTTGGCCAATGCCGTTGAGCGCGAGACGGATCAGATGGAAAGCATGATCATCCGCGCGCAGCAGATGTATGAGAAAAATGGTTCCCTGGCAACGGAGCTATTGTCAAACACGGCTGGGTTTGGCGATATTTTGAATCGCGCCGAACTGATGGAAAAGCTTGTCACGTATGATAAGGAGCAGTGGACGGATTACCAGAATTATCGGAAATACGTGGAGCTCTGTAAGAAACAGCTGGAGATCGAGAAGGAAATTCTTGATCAGACAAAAGAGAACGTTGTCTTGGAGCAGAATACCTTAGAGCTTTTCATGGAACAGAAAAAGCTGGACATCGAGGCATACGAGACAGACATTAACAATCAAGAGAAGGCGATCGCGGAATATGAGGAAATGATCCGGGAGCAGGAGGAAGAGATCCGCGCACTGGAGAAGGCGATCGAGGAAGAAAAGAAAAAGCTTTCCCTCAAGTTGACCTATGACGGCGGAACGTTTACGTTCCCCGTGGCATCCTACACGAGGGTGAGTTGTGATTACGGTTGGAGAATCCATCCGACCTTGCACGTCAAGCAGTTCCACAACGGAGTGGACTTGGCGTCGCCGAAGGGAACGGCGATCTATGCCGCTTACGACGGCTACGTGGTGGCTGCAACGTACAGCACTACAATGGGTAATTACGTCATGATCAATCACGGCGACAATCTGTATACGATCTACATGCACGCGTCCGCGCTGAAGGTTTCCGCCGGCGCAACCGTCAAAAAGGGAGATACGATCGCTCTGGTCGGCTCCACGGGACGCTCCACGGGAAATCACTTACATTTTAGCGTGCGCGTGAACGGCGAATACGTTTCGCCTTGGGAATACATCGTAAAGCCGTGACGGATGGTGACAACTTAAAGGAGATGACGGAAACATGAATAATCAGTACTACGACATGGACTCCTATCAGTCTGGCGGGAATGGGCAAAAAAGGCCCAGGAGGAAGGAGAATAACGGCGAATTCCTGTTTGGGCTCGGAGTTGGAGCCATGGCGATGCTTTTGATCGTCAGCATTGCAATTTTTGTGGCTTGGGGAGCAGGAGCTTTCAAATCAAGGACGTCGAATGCGTCAAGGGATTACGAGGAGGAAGACGTGGGACCCCACGCTTCCACAAGCGGGAACTTTATGACGGATGACATGGTCAAGAAGATCGACAAGCTTTACTCGACCATCCGCAGTGAGTACTTTTTGGAGGAAGTGAGCGACGAGGATCTGGAGACCGGACTCTACAAGGGCCTGATGGCAGCGTTGGGAGATCCCTATTCTGAGTATTACACTCCGGAGGAATACATGGATCTCATACAGGGATCCGAAGGCATTTACTATGGCATTGGCGCTTACGTCAGCATGGACAGCGAGCTGAACATGCCAAAGATCAGCGGCGTATTTAAGAACAGCCCGGCCTTGGAGGCTGGCCTTCGCGCAAATGACCTGATCTACATGGTCGGCGACGAATACATGAGCGGAAAAACCCTGTCGGAGGTGGTTTCCTACATCAGGGGTGAGGAGAATACCACGGTCGACGTCACGATCATCAGGGATGGCGAGGAGATGGTTGTTACCGTCACAAGACGCAGGGTGGAAGCACCTACCGTGGAGAGCAAGATGCTCGATGATAACATGGGCTATCTGCAGATCACGGAGTTTGACGACGTAACCACAAATCAGTTTAAGAACGCCATGGCTGAGTTATACGCAGACGGAATGAAGGGCCTGATCCTGGATCTGCGCGCAAATCCCGGCGGAAACCTTGCGACGGTGGTGGAGATCGCGCAGGAATTGTTGCCTGAGGGCACGATCGTTTACACGGAGACCAAGGAAGGAAAGCGCAAGACCTACACCTGTGACGGGAAAAAGGAGATCAAGATTCCCATGGTGGTTCTGGTGGACGGAAATTCCGCCAGCGCGTCAGAGATCCTGGCGGGAGCCATTCAGGATTACAAGAAGGGAACGCTGGTTGGAAAGACGACCTTTGGAAAGGGCATCGTACAGACGGTGAGATCCATTTCCAGGGACGGATCCGCCATCAAGCTCACGGTCAGCGGATACTTTACGCCGAACGGCAGAAACATCCATAAGATCGGCATTGAGCCTGACGTGGAATGCGAATTTGACAGTGAGCTGTACTATAACTCTGAGAATCCCATCGACACGCAGCTTGAGAAGGCGAAGGAAGTTTTGGCAGACCTGATGAAGTGATGAAGTGAACGTTTGTTCTCTGAACATATGGACAAAAGATGGTAAAAATGGTATACTGAAAGTTAGTATACCATTTTTATATTTTTGAGAAGTGAGGTCGTTACGTGGATTTTAAACTCTGTTCAGAATACAAACCGACGGGAGATCAGCCCAGGGCCATCAAGGAGCTTGTGGAGGGCTTCAAAGCAGGCAATCAGTTTGAGACTCTTTTGGGCGTCACGGGGTCCGGCAAGACCTTTACCATGGCGAACGTGATCGCCGCCTTGAACAAGCCTACGCTGGTCATCGCCCACAATAAGACGCTTGCGGCTCAGCTTTATGGGGAATTTAAGGAGTTTTTCCCGGAGAATGCCGTGGAATATTTTGTGTCCTACTATGATTATTATCAGCCGGAGGCCTACGTGCCTCAGTCGGATACCTACATCGCGAAGGACTCCTCCATCAACGATGAGATCGATAAGCTGAGGCTTTCCGCGACGGCGTCCCTGACGGAGAGACGGGACGTGGTGGTCGTGGCCAGCGTGTCCTGCATTTATGGCCTGGGCAGCCCGGACGAGTATCAGGACATGGTGGTGAGCCTGCGCCCCGGCATGACGAAGGACCGTGACCAGGTACTTCGGGAGCTCGTGGACATGCAGTATATGCGAAATGACCTTGACTTAGAGCGCGGTACGTTCCGGGTTCACGGAGACGTGATCGAGGTGTATCCCGCTGAGGGCGGAGATTATTTTATCAGGATCGAATTCTTTGGGGACGAGATCGACCGGATCGCCCAGGTGGAGCCCGTGACGGGGAAGCTTCACGCAACCCTGCAGCACGTGGCCATTTTCCCCGCGTCCCATTACGTGGTGGCGCCGGAAAAGATCAAGAAGGCCTGTGACAACATCGAAAAGGAGCTGGAAGAGCGCGTAAAATTCTTTAAGAGCGAGGATAAGCTCATCGAGGCCCAGAGGATTTCCGAGAGAACAAATTTCGACGTGGAAATGCTCCGTGAGACGGGCTTTTGCTCGGGGATCGAGAATTATTCGAGACATTTGGTGGGATCTGCTCCGGGAGCGCCGCCCATGACGCTGATGGACTTCTTCCCGGATGATTTTCTCATCATCATCGACGAGTCCCACATGACGATCCCGCAGATCGGCGCCATGTATGCCGGGGACCGCTCCAGAAAGACCACGTTGGTGGATTATGGATTCCGCCTGCCGTCGGCGCTGGATAACAGGCCGCTTAACTTTGGGGAGTTTGAGGATCATATCGACCAAATGCTGTTTGTGTCGGCCACGCCCTCGAAATACGAGGAGGAGCATGAACTCCTTCGGACGGAGCAGATCATCCGCCCCACGGGACTTCTGGATCCCGAGGTAAGCGTGCGCCCCGTGGAAGGTCAGATCGACGACCTGGTGGGCGAGATCAACCGCGAGGTTGCCAAGCACAATAAAGTTCTGGTAACGACGCTGACAAAGCGCATGGCGGAGGACCTCACGGATTACCTAAAGGAAGTTGGGATCCGCGTGAAGTACCTGCATTCCGACATTGATACCTTGGAGCGCGCCCAGATCATCCGGGACATGCGCCTTGACGTGTTTGACGTGCTGGTGGGAATCAACCTCCTCCGTGAGGGCCTTGACATCCCTGAGATCTCCCTGGTGGCGATCCTGGATGCGGACAAGGAGGGCTTTTTGCGAAGTGGGACCTCCCTGATCCAGACCATCGGCCGTGCCGCGAGAAATGCGGAGGGTCACGTGGTGATGTACGCCGACGTGATCACGGATTCCATGCGCGTGGCCATCGACGAGACGAACCGCCGCCGCGCCATCCAGCAGGCATATAATGACGAGAACGGGATCACGCCCCAGACCATCAAGAAGGCAGTGCGTGACCTCATCAGCATCTCCAAGAAGGTTGCCAAGGAGGAGATGCGGTTTGAGAAGGATCCCGAATCCATGAATAAAAAGGAGCTGGAGAAGCTGATCGGCGAGGTGCAAAAGAAGATGCAGCGTGCCGCCGCAGACCTTGACTTTGAATCGGCTGCGGAGCTGCGCGATCAGATGATCGAACTGAAAAAGCACTTGCGGGACATGGCGTGACGTCCGCAAGCTTTTGGAGGAACTGAAATGAAAAAGCAAATTATGGAATACGTAAAGCTGATCAAGGGAATCTTAACGGATGACAAGCCTGATACGGATTGGAAGGAAGTGGCCAGACAACACCTGGTCAAGATTGAGTTTTATCAGCATGAGAGACTGATCCACCTCATCGTGACGGCACTCTTCGCGGTGATGGAGATGATCTGCGTGGCAACGCTTCTTGCGACCTCCAACCTCTGGGCATTGGCCCTCATGGTCATGATCCTGGTTCTCTTGGTACCCTATATCGGGCACTATTATTTCCTGGAGAATTCCGTGCAGGAGCTGTACCTGATCTATGACGTGATCCTCTCCCGCAGGGATCGGGCGAGCACCGTTGGCGAAAACGGAGCGGACAAGGAAGAAGAGTGGCAGTAATCTAAGGAGCATAAGTAAGGATAGACAATGGCTGACAAGAATAACAACCCTAAATTTGACCCCCGGGAATACATCAAGATCCGCGGGGCGAAAGAGCACAATCTGAAAAATATTGACGTAAACATTCCGAGAAACAAACTGGTGGTTCTGACAGGACTGTCAGGTTCCGGAAAATCCTCCCTGGCATTTGACACCATCTATGCGGAGGGACAGAGGCGTTACATGGAATCCCTGTCTTCTTACGCGAGGCAGTTCTTAGGCCAGATGGAAAAGCCCGACGTGGAGAGGATCGACGGACTGTCTCCCGCCATCTCCATCGATCAAAAGTCGACGAACCGTAATCCCCGTTCCACCGTTGGAACCGTGACGGAGATCTATGATTATTTCCGACTGCTGTACGCCAGGATCGGTACGCCCCACTGCCCGAACTGCGGCAGGGTCATCGCGAGACAGACCGTGGACCAGATGGTGGACCAGATCATGGCCATGGAGGAGGGAACCAAGATCCAGCTTCTTGCCCCCGTCGTGCGGGGCAGAAAGGGTCAGCACGAAAAGGTGCTGGAGCGCGCGAGCAAGAGCGGTTACGTCCGCGTGCGCGTGGATGGGAGCCTTTACGAGCTGACGGAGGAGATCAAGCTCGACAAGAACGTGAAGCACAACATAGAGATCGTGGTGGACAGGCTTGTGGTGAAGCCTGGCATCGAGCGCAGGCTTGCGGATTCCATCGAGAACGTGTTAGCCCTTGCGGACGGTCTTTTGGAGGTTGACGTGATCGGGGGAGAGGCATTGAACTTTTCCCAGAACTTTGCATGTCCTGATTGCGGCGTCAGCGTGGGAGAGGTGGAGCCCAGAAGCTTTTCCTTCAACAATCCCTTTGGCGCCTGCCCAGAGTGTTTTGGACTCGGCTACAAGATGGAATTTGACGTGGATCTCATGATCCCGGACCAGAGCCTGAGCATCCGGGTGGGAGCCATCGCCGTGACGGGCTGGCAGTCCTGCGCGGACAAGGGAAGCTTTACCAACGCGCTGTTGCAGGCTCTCTGCAAGGAATATAAGTTTGACCTGGACACTCCCTTTGAAAAGTATCCGGAGAAGATCAAAAACGTTCTGATCCATGGCACGGATGGCAAGCAGGTGGACGTGTATTATGAGGGACAGAGGGGCAGGGGCATTTATCCCACGGCCTTTGAGGGACTCATCAAGAACGTGGAGAGAAGATACAAGGAGACGTTCTCTGATTCCATGAAGCAGGAATATGAGACGTTCATGCGCGTCACGCCCTGTAAGGAATGTAACGGCATGAGATTGAAGAAGGAATCTCTTGCGGTAACGGTCTGTGACAAGAATATTTATGAAGTGACAAATATGTCAGTTCTTCAGCTCCAGAAATTTTTGGAGGAGATGAAGCTGACGGCGCAGCAGGAGTTCATCGGAAAGCGGGTGCTCAAGGAGATCCGCGCCAGGGTGGGCTTCCTGGTGGACGTGGGATTGGAGTATCTGTCCCTTGCCCGCGCAACGGCGAGCCTCTCCGGCGGCGAGGCCCAAAGAATCCGTCTGGCGACGCAGATCGGTTCCGGACTGATGGGCGTGTGCTACATTCTGGACGAGCCCAGCATCGGACTGCACCAGAGGGACAACGACAAGCTGTTGAATACGCTGAAAAACCTGCGTGACCTTGGAAATACCCTGATCGTGGTGGAGCATGACGAGGATACCATGTTCGCAGCGGATCACATCGTGGACATCGGCCCCGGCGCCGGCTCTCACGGCGGAGAGGTGGTTGCCCAGGGTACGGCGGAGGAGATCATGCAGATCCCGGAGTCCATCACGGGTCAGTATCTTTCGGGCAGGCTGATGATCCCCGTTCCCAAGACCAGGAGAAAGCCCCTCGGCTGGATCACGGTGAAGGGCGCAAGGGAGAATAACCTGAAAAACGTGGACGTGAACTTCCCGCTGGGGATCATGACCTGCGTGACGGGAGTGTCAGGTTCTGGAAAGAGCTCCCTGGTCAATGAAATTTTGTATAAGCACCTGGCGAAGAAGCTGAACAGGGCCCGCATGATCCCGGGAAATCATGACGGCATCGAGGGCGTGGAACAGCTGGACAAGGTCATTGCCATTGATCAGTCTCCCATCGGCCGCACGCCGCGATCCAATCCAGCGACCTACACGGGCGTGTTTGACCAGATCCGCGATCTCTTTGCCTCCACGGCTGACGCCAAGGCCAAGGGCTATACGAAGGGACGCTTTTCCTTTAACGTCAAGGGCGGGCGCTGTGAGGCCTGCAGCGGCGACGGCATCATCAAGATCGAAATGCACTTCCTGCCGGACGTCTACGTACCCTGTGAGGTCTGCGGCGGAAAGCGATATAACCGCGAGACCCTGGACGTAAAGTACAAGGGGAAGAGCATTTTTGACGTGCTGGACATGACGGTGGAGGAGGCGCTGCCCTTCTTTGAGAACGTGCCGTCCATCCGAAACAAGATCCAGACCCTGTATGACGTGGGACTGGGATACGTAAAGCTTGGGCAGCCCTCCACGGAGCTCTCCGGCGGTGAGGCCCAGAGAATCAAGCTTGCCACGGAGCTTTCCAGACGGAGCACGGGCAAGACCATTTACATTTTGGATGAGCCCACGACGGGATTGCATTTTGCGGACGTTCACAAATTGGTGGAGATCCTTCATCGCCTGGCTGACGGCGGAAACACCGTCGTGGTCATCGAGCATAATCTCGACGTGATCAAGACCGCGGATTACGTGATCGACATGGGACCTGAGGGCGGAGACCGCGGCGGAACCGTCATTGCGGAGGGCACGCCCGAGGAGATTTCCAAGAATAAAAAATCTTACACCGGCGCCTACGTAAAACGCATGCTGGAGAAGGCGAAGGCGGCGCAGACGCAAAAATAATAACCAACGATGGAGATTTTATGATACAGAGCGAGAAGCTGGCACAGTTCTATTTTACGCAGTACCGGGACTGTGCCAAGGAGATGAAAAAGAAAAACAACGATGGGAAGAAGAACTTTGTGGAGCGCATGAACAGGCTCTACAAGGAGATGAAGGAGTGCAAGAATCCCAAGATCAGCCAGGCGCATCTGGACGAGTACCACCGCATGGTGCGCAGCATGGCCTATTACACGTTCAAGGAGGACAATCAGTTCGCCATCATGAAGCTCAGGGATCTGATGCTCCCGGAGCTGGTGAGGCTTGACCTTCTTGGCATGAAGCCGGAGGAGCAGGAGCTCATCACCGCGAAATTCTTGGATTTCATCCGGGAGGAGCACCCGTATGAGATCTGCCAGAAGTCGCTGAAAAACCTTGCGAAGAACAGTGCTGAAAATGGCATTCGCAGCCAGATCATCGGCATGGTGCCCACAAGGCCTGAGACCGAATTCCCGAAGGCACTGGAGATGCAAAGGCATTTCATCCTTCACGTGGGCCCCACGAACTGCGGCAAGACCTATCATGCCCTGGAGAGCCTGAAGCGCGCCGTGAACGGCGTGTATCTTGGGCCGCTGCGTCTTCTCGCGCTGGAAGTATACGAAAAGATGAATGACGCAGGCATCCCCTGCACCATGCTCACCGGTGAGGAGAGAATCTATCAGGAGAATTCCTTTATCACGTCGTCCACCATCGAAATGTTGGACATCGAGCAGGAATATGACGTTGCCGTCATTGATGAGGCACAGATGATCACGGATCCCGACAGGGGACATTCCTGGACGAGGGCCATCCTTGGCGTACAGGCGAAGGAGATCCACGTCTGCATGAGCCCTGCCGCGGAAAAAGTGGTGAAGCACCTGATCTCCCTCTGCAACGATACGGAGGAGACCCATCGCTATGAGAGAAAGACGAAGCTTCTCTGCGAGGACGTGCCCTTTGCCTTCCCGGAGGACGTACAGGAGGGAGATGCCATCATCGCCTTCTCAAAGCGTGCCGTACTGGACATTGCGGGCCGCCTGGAGGACGGAGGCATCAAAGCCAGCGTGATCTACGGAAGTCTTCCCCCCGAGATCCGCAGGAGACAGATCCATCTGTTTACGACCCATCAGACTAAGGTTGTCGTGTCCACGGACGCCATCGGCATGGGCTTAAACCTTCCGGTGAGGCGCATCGTGTTTGCGCAGACGACAAAGTTCGACGGCAAGGAGACGGGGCCGCTGAAGGTGGAGACCATCCACCAGATCGCCGGTCGCGCCGGCAGATTTGGAATTTATGACGTGGGTTACGTCAATGCCGTCGGCGAGGACAACCTGAACTTTATCAAGGAGTATTTTCCGAAGAAGGAAAAAGAGGTGGAGAGCGTCAGCCTTGGCTTCCCGCAGGTGCTTCTGGACATGGATGAGCCTTTGGATGCGATTCTAAAGATCTGGAAATCCGTGGAGACGCAGCCTCCCTTTGAAAAGATCAGCATCGAGGAAGTGCTGTTCCTGTATGAGCGGGCCTACAAGGACCGAAAGGAGATCGACGGCTTTGAGGACAAGCACCTGCTCTATCGCATGCTGACCTGTTCCATCGACGTAAAAAACCGCGACATCGTGGAGCTATGGCTCTATTACTGTAAGACTTATACGGCGGACGTAAGCCTGCATTTTCCGGCGCTGATCATGTGCACGGACATCGGCCTTCATAAGTATGAGACGTTCTACAAGCTTTTGGATCTCTATTACCAGTTCTCCATTCGCATGGGTAAGGTGATCGAGCAGGATCGCTTGGACAAGGAGCGTGAAAAGACGGAGGAGACCATCATGCGCCTTCTCTCCAAGGACAAGAACGTCTTTATCCGTAAGTGTCAGTTCTGCGGCGCCCCCATCGCGCTTTCGAGCACGTCCCGCATGTGCGACAGCTGCTTTGAGGAGCTGAAGGCGCACAGGATCGCGGGCGACCTGAGCTTTGGAAAGAAAAAGAAGGAGAACGTTAGGGGCGGAGAGCGCGCTGACGGCAGAGGGGAGCATCGCGGAGGAGCAAAACGGCGCAGATATAACCGTCATCGCGGAGATGAGTAAAAGGGTAAAATCTAAAAATTTTCAAAATTTTTTACGTTCCCCTTTGAAAATCATTCAAATTCGGTTATAATGTATTGCGCGAAACAAAAAGTGATTTAGGAACCATTGTTGGTTTGAAAAAGGAGTTTAATGATGCAAGGCACGGATATTGGCATTGACCTTGGAACGGCAAGCATACTCGTTTACATAAGAGGAAAGGGCGTTGTGTTAAAGGAGCCCTCCGTCGTGGCATTGGACCGCGACACCAATAAGATCAAGGCAATCGGAGAGGATGCCAGACTGATGCTGGGAAGAACCCCCGGCAACATCGTGGCCATCAGACCCCTGCGTCAGGGCGTGATCTCTGATTACACCGTGACGGAGCAAATGATGAAATATTTCATCCAAAAGGCACTGGGAAAGAAGGTATTCCGTCGTCCCCGCATCGCGGTCTGCGTACCCAGCGGCGTGACGGAAGTGGAGAAGAAGGCCGTGGAGGATGCTACCTATCAGACTGGCGCAAAGGAGGTCTTCATCATCGAGGAACCCATCGCGGCAGCCATTGGCGCGGGCATCGACATTTCCAAGCCCTGCGGCAACATGATCGTTGACATCGGAGGGGGAACTTCTGACATTGCCGTCATTTCTTTGGGCGGTACCGTGGTCAGCGCTTCCATCAAGATCGCCGGAGACGACTTCGACGAGGCCATCGTTCGTTACATGAGAAAGAAACACAATCTCCTCATCGGCGAGAGAACCGCTGAGGACATGAAGATCAAGATTGGTTCCTGCTATAAGCGTCCTGAGCCTGATTACATGGACGTACGCGGAAGAAATCTGGTTACGGGACTTCCCAAGACCGTAAACGTTTCCTCCGAGGAGATGGAGGAGGCGCTGAAGGAGACGACGGCGCAGATCGTGGAGATCATTCACAGCGTGCTGGAGAAGACGCCCCCCGAGCTGGCAGCAGACATTGCAGACAGAGGCATCGTGCTCACCGGCGGCGGAAGCCTGCTTCGCGGACTGGAGGAGCTCATCTCCGAGAGAACCGGAATCAACTGCATGACGGCTGAGGATCCCATGACGGCCGTTGCCATCGGAACGGGCAGATACGTGGAGTTTATGACCAATTATCGTGAGGCTTAGTAAGGGCCTGACG
>Ga0310786_10006194_pt1 | contig 16001 bp, 17 predicted proteins | sample AusTroGonzalo_MG_FD_203881 | JGI IMG/M metagenome (GOLD analysis project Ga0310786, IMG submission 203881) | Bovine rumen microbial communities from tropical cattle in Woodstock, Queensland, Australia - Gonzalo_03 (v2) (version 2) | ecosystem: Host-associated > Mammals > Digestive system >... | reverse complement strand
CGAGGCAGGCGAATATCCTGAGAAGCTTTGGTAACTAAGCCCCCTCTTATCCCCACTCAATGAAAGACCTTCGTTCCAAATACCTATACCGCCAAAGGTGTGGAATGGGGGGCTTTCTGTTTTTTATGGGTTTGGTGTGTTGCCTTTTTCAGGATTCTCTCTTCACACTTCACGCCCAGATGCTGACCGTGATGACGTATAACTGTGAGAACGCGTTCGATACGATTCACGACGAAGGGAAACGCGACGAGGAGTTTCTGCCTGAAGGGATGCGCCACTGGACACGTCACCGCATGTTTGACAAGTTGAGAAATATCGGCAAAGTGATTGTGGCAGCCGATTCGCTACGTACTATCGACCTAATTGGTCTGGAGGAAGTGGAAAACGACACAGTCCTTACCTATTTGACCCGCCGAACAGCCCTATCGGCATTGGGGTATGAATACCTGATGACCCATTCATCTGACCAACGAGGTATTGATGTAGCCCTACTCTATAATCCGCTTTTGTTCCGTCCCCTTCACCATGACTGCATTCACGTGGAAACATCGAGACCCACACGTGATGTGCTGCATGTCTGCGGCGTGACGGGCAGAAATCCTGTAGATACGCTCGACATCTATGTAGTCCATTTACCCTCGAAGTTAGGAGGTGCAACAGGCGAGCAGAACCGTCGGAAGGTGGTAGATGCTATCACAGCGTCGACTGATTCCGTCTTTGCCGTGCGACCAGCTGCCAAGATACTTATCATGGGCGACTTCAATGACGGTCCGACCTCCGAACTGCTAAAAACGAGTTTCGGCCACTTCAAAAATCTGGCAATGGAGTATGGTAACGTGTACGGGTCGTATAAGTATCAAGGCGATTGGGACACCATCGACCAGATACTCATCAGCGAAGAACTTATTCACCCAAAGGGCGGTGGACTGAAATTCCATGAGGCGAAGGTGCTGACCCTACCATTCTTGTTGGAGACCGACGAAACGTACGGCGGACGAAAGCCGAGCCGTACCTATGAGGGGTATAACTACCACGGAGGGTTCAGCGACCATTTGCCTGTGGTACTGAAACTAAAGAAATAGGGGACTGCGAGTCCCCTATTTCTTTATACTATGCCTTGAGCCATCATCGGGAAAACATTGGCTTCGCTACGCTACGCCGAAGTTTCCCGCTATACGATGCCTTGAGCCATCATAGCTTTGGCAACTTTCATAAATCCAGCAATGTTAGCTCCCTTGACGTAGTTGATGTAACCATCGGGCTGACGACCATAGCGGACACACTGCTCGTGAATGCCGTGCATGATGTGATGGAGACGCTGATCGACTTCCTGTGCACTCCAACTGATGTGCATAGCATTCTGACTCATTTCCAGTCCGCTAGTAGCTACACCACCTGCATTGACGGCCTTACCTGGCGCATAGAGCATCTTGTTCTCGATGAAGAGGTCGATAGCCTCAGGTGTACAACCCATGTTTGAGATTTCCCCCACACAGGTCACTCCATTGTCGATAAGATGCTGAGCATCTTCGCCGTTGAGTTCGTTCTGTGTAGCACAAGGAAGAGCGATGTCGCACTTCACCTCCCACGGACGACGATTGGCATAGAAAGTGCTGCCTGGGAAGCGGTCGGCATACGGTGCACAAATGTCATTTCCGCTGGCACGTAGTTCGAGCATGTAGTCAATCTTCTCGTCGTCAAGACCAGCAGGGTCATAGATGTAACCATCAGGACCTGAGATGGTGATGACTTTAGCTCCCATCTCCGTTGCTTTCTTGGCGGCACCCCAAGCCACGTTGCCAAAGCCAGAAATAGCGATGGTTTTTTCCTTAATATCGATGCCTTGATCTTGTAGCATTTCGCGAACAAAATAGAGTCCGCCAAATCCTGTAGCTTCAGGACGAACAAGGGAACCGCCGTACTCTAGTCCCTTACCCGTAAGTACACCACTCCAGTCACGAGTCAGTTTCTTGTACTGGCCAAAGAGGTAACCGATTTCACGGGCACCAACACCTATATCACCGGCAGGGATATCGATTTCGGGACCGATGTGACGATAAAGTTCACTCATGAAAGCCTGACAGAAGCGCATAACCTCTCCATCACTCTTTCCGCGTATACTGAAGTCGGAACCGCCCTTTCCGCCTCCCATCGGGAGCGTGGTGAGGGCATTCTTGAAAATCTGTTCGAAGCCAAGAAACTTCAGGATGCTGAGGTTGACAGAGGCATGGAAGCGCAGTCCGCCTTTGTAGGGACCGATAGCACTATTGAACTGTACCCGATAGCCAAGATTGACCTGCACTTCACCCTTATCGTCAACCCAAGGGACACGGAAGGTAATGATGCGTTCGGGTTCCACAAGGCGTTCGATGATTTTCGCACGCTCGAATTCAGGATGCTGGTTGTAGATATCCTCAATCGACAGGAGCACCTCATGTACTGCTTGCAGGTACTCTTTCTCTCCTGGATGTTTGGCCTCCAGGTTTGCCATGATTTTGTTAATTTCCATAGTCTGTTAGTAATTCATAATTTATAATTCATAATGCATAATTTTCTTCTTTTAGAAGTTGGAGTCGATGATGGCACGAACCAATTCCTTGCCGCGAGTGTTGTAGCCGTGACTCCTGTCGACTGCGGCGAAGTCCATGAGGACGATACCTGTAGGGCCGTGATGGATGTGGAGATAGTCGAGCATTGCAGCATGGGTGTGGGCGGCGTTGTCGCGATAACCATTACTACGCGAGATGTCGTGACCGAAGAGTTTCGTTACTTTGGAATAAGCAGAACAGAAGTTCAGCACCCACACAATGTCAAGGGGGAGAACTGGAGTCTCATGCAAACCTTTTGATTTCCGACTGGTACTGAATTCGAGCATTCGTCGGAGGGCAGAGAGTTTGATGTCGAGTGCACCTGGTGCATAGGTGGAAGAGAAATCCTGCATATAGACCTTAGCCTCCCGACCTCGAGCACCAATAATACGTCCTTGTGTCTGGCGTCTCCAATCCGCACTGCCAGTCCAGTTACGGAAGATTCCCCCGACGGGTTCGCCACTATAAGTATTCCGACTGAGGATAAGTATCTTGCCACGAAGGTCGCGCACTCGGAGGTCGGAACGGAAGTCGGCAAAGTTCTCACGCAAGTCGGGTCGACGGAGCATTTCAGCAATGCGCTGTTCGTACTGCCCTTTCACCTTGTCGCCATCGCCGGCATGGAGCAAGTGAATGACAATAAACTCGGAGGGATTCTGGCGGAGCCACGTCTGCATCGTCTGTAGCACATCTTCGAGGTGGAGACGTGTGGGCATCATGCCATGATTGAGATTCATGTGATGCTTATAGACGGCTGGACGGAGGTCGAAGGCGCGGATGCCTGCATCCCATAGTTCCTGTATCGTAAGGTCCTGTGTTTTGGCGAACAGATTGCCGATTGGCCCGTTCAGTCCAGCCCATCCACTCCCCGTCGCCGCATCGTGGGCACCAGGGATGGACAGTTCGGCCACCAATGCATCGTCGGGCAGTCGCGCCATCCAGTTTTCGGCTCGCAAACTGGGCACGAGCAAAACTACCAGCAATAGAATGCCAATTATTCGCTTCATTGTGTCAATTATTGGCAAAAATAGAAAATAATTATGAATTAAGAATGATGAATTATGATTTTTTTTGTAATTTTGCGGTCAAAAGCATGAATTAGTTTTAAACTCGCTTACCACACTTAGCAACATGAAAGATTTTATCGCAACACTTCGTAGCAGCATTATGGCCGGCATCTGCATCGGCATTGCTGGCTTCGGCTACCTGATGAGCAAAGACATCATCGGCATCGTACTCTTTACGTTCGGCCTCCTCGCCGTCGTACATTACGGATTCAAACTCTTCACTGGTACCGTCGGTTTCTGTGGCGGCAGCAAGGGACTCCCAGTCAGCGAAATCCCTAAAGTGCTGTTGGGCAATATCATCGGCACGTTGCTCGTTGCCCTCTTGTCGTACAACTCGGCAGCCGACTTGCAAGGTGTGGCTCAAGGCGTCCTTGAGAGCCGCTTAGCTAACGGCCCATTGCGTTGCGGCCTGCTCGCCATCGGTTGCGGATTCATCATGACGGCAAGTGTGAAGTTTGCGAAATACGAGAACAAATGGTACCCCCTGCTCTATGGTGTGCCCATCTTCATCGTTTGCGGCTTTCCCCACTGCATCGCCGATGCATTCTACTATCTGGCCGTTCCAGTTGAATTCTGGTCGGCTCACCTTATAAATATATTGATTCTATATGTAGCCATCGTTCTTGGCAACACGGTAGGTTGCAACCTTGTCCGCATTATTAACTTCGATAAGGAAGCATAAAAAAATTGTCAAATGTTAAAATATAGAAAAACTTAGCTTTCCCGAGTTAAGTTTTTCTTGTTGTTTACGCAATATAGGTGTATGACCCAAGTGGAGTTCGAACATATGGCCAGCAAGTTGCGCCCTTCGATGTGGAAGGTGGGCATGGATTTCTTCGGCTCGGCCGATGATGCTGAAGATGTGGCGCAAGAGGCGTTGGTAGAGCTGTGGCAATATGCGGAACGGATAAATTCTGCAAAGCGGGTAGAGGGTCTGGCCATACGTATTGCAAAGCATTGCTGTGTGGACATGCAGCGACGACGGCGGGCAGTTACCATCCCACTGATGCCAACACACGAGCGAGAGATGGAGGAAGATTCTTCACCACAGGAGCGGATGGAACAGAAGGAGGCAGCGGACATGTTGCAACAGTTGATTGAGGGGCTGAACCCAAGAGAGCGCGAGCTGTTCGAACTGCGACAGATAGACGGACTTTCGAACGACGAGATCACCGAACTGACAGGTATTCCGAAAACATCGATTCAAGTAATGGTGTCGAGAGCAAGACGGAAACTTTTCGAAGAAATGAAAAAAAGAATAACAATATGAACAGACAAGAAACAGAAAGACTGATCGACAAGTACTTGGAAGGCGCAACATCGCCTGAAGAGGAACTACTACTGGCTGGCGAGGTGAACCGACCCGATGCACCTGCAGAATGGAAAGTCATTGCCACTATGCTGGGCACGCTGACCCTCGACGAAGCGGAGTACGACAGGACGGTGAAGAGTGAAGAGTGGAGCGAGGAGAGCGAAGAGAAGAGCGTGAAGCGTGAGGAGAAGGCAACGCGTAGCATTAGCAGATGGAAAGGCTGGAGCATAGCAGCCAGCATCATCGTTGTAGCTGGCATCGGATTGTGGTTCTACAGCCAGCAGAATTCATCGACCGACATCGCAATCGCCTATGTTGACGGGCAGACCATCACAGACGAAGACCGCGTGCTCGCGATGGCCGAGGATGCCGTTTGCGACATCTTCAGCAACAGCGACGCAGAGTCATCACTTTACGAGATATTTAACCCAGAAGAATAGAAGAATATGAAACGATTACTGACATTCATCATCGCAGCAACGGTCGCAGCGAGCCTGTGGGCGCAGTCGGGACTGAGCGTCGATTCGGTGTTCCGCGGAATGATTGTGCCGAAGAACACGAACGAGTTCACGGAGACCAACCTGAGCGGCGGAGTGCTGAAGGCCTATAAGCTGACTAAGATGCGTACCATCAGCTTCCTCGCCACCGAGAGCCAGCGCAACAGGGTGGAGCAACTGGTGGAAGCCGACTACCAAATCTTTAAGCAACGCCCAAAGGCCAAGCTGACAGATGCCGACGGCGAAGAGCGCGAGGACCGCAACGGCCACATCTACTACATCATCTTCCGCACGGCCGATAGAGACCGTAACGATGCCGGCGTAAGGAAAATCGACCACTCCTACGTCTGCTACCAATGCAAGCCCAAAGCAGGGCGCCACGAAATCACCCTCGTCTACCTCGAAGGACCGGCAACATTTACAGACCTCATGAAGAATTTCAAACGCAAAAAATAACTTAAAATTATGAAAACAAGAATTTTACTTATCACCATCATGATGGCCACGACCTATGGCATCAAAGCACAGAACGACTCGATTGCCGCAGCAGGCGTATCACAGGAAACGTATAGCGAGGACCACCCAGGTGGCTGGGACTTCAACATCCCGTTCCTAAGCTCGAAACGCAGTAAGAAAAACGAAGTGACAGCCCAGTACGTGTCACCACAATATGTGATAGACCACAGCGGCCAAGCCCCCTATCCACACCTCACATCGTTCCAGTTCGGATTCATCTCAGGCATGGACGAAGATCCAGGTGTCACCATCGACATGGGACAGTCGTTCGAGTTGGAAATGCGCAACATCGCAGCCTTCACCTCTCGTCTGAGCAAGTGTACATTCTTCAACCTCGGCTTCGGACTTTCGTGGCGCAACTACCGCATGACAGGCCATAATCAGTTCCTCCTGAACGACGACGGACACATCACCCTTGCACCCTACCCCGACGGATCGAATCCGGATTTCAGCCGCATCCACACGTTCAGCCTCGTCGTGCCGCTCCAGCTCCACTTCGCCCTTGGCGGCGACTGGTATTTCTCCTGCGGCCCTGAGTTGTATTTCAACACCTACGCATCGCTCAAGACCCGCTACACCCTCGACGGCGAGAAGCAGAAATTCACAGCCAACCGCCTGCATCGCAACAAAGTGACCTACGGACTGATGGGCGACATCAGTTACAGACGACTTGGTGTGTATGTCAAGTACTCCCCCTGCAACGTACTGCAATCGGAGTTCGGTCCTAAGTTCAAAAGCATGACAGCCGGACTAAGGATAGCATTCTGAGAAATAGAATAAGGTGTGAACCACAGGGCGGGAAGCTGCACAGCGCGGCTTCCCGTTCTTTTTGTATCCTTTTTGCAAAAAAATAGTAAGTGGTAAATTGTCAAATCGAAAATAATCATTATCTTTGCAAGCGAGTTCTTGAGTTGTTAACTTTCTTACTTCTTGAGTTCTCACAAACTTACATACCTCAAACCTCATAAACTCATAAACTGATATAACATGAAAAAGGAATCAAAACATTTTCTGATACTCATGACTATGATGACCCTGAGTATCATAGGCTTCAACACAGCCTGCAACAAGGATACCGTTAATGACAACGAGGAGGAAGCCGAGGAAGTGGTGCAGAACCCCACGAAGATTGTGCATTACGACGGATCGGCACAGTTCGTAAGCGACCTTGAGACGCTCATTGACTACTCATGTGCCGTCTATGCCATGCGTCTGGCATACTGGAAAATCGCTTCCAACGATTTCAAGAACGGAGAGCCATTTGTGGCAACCCCAAACGACATTAATGCCAACACCACCAGCATCTACGACTTCTATGACATTGCTGCTACCATCGTGGAGAAGGGCGACCAATACGAGAAAGCCTTCCAGCAGTTGGAGGAAGAAGGAGTGCTGGAGAATGTCAACACCTCTTCACAGACCCGAGGATGGATCAGCGACACCTTCAGCTTTATCTTTGGGCTGAAGAAGAGTCAGGAGGTGGGGCGTAAGAGTGTGCTCGCCGTCATTCAGCAGTCGGGCTGGGAGAACGACGACAACAAACTGCAGCAGATGTTCAACGCCGTGGCTCCCGGACGCCGTCAGGGCTATACCAACGCCCGTCAGTATTGGTCCGACTTCAGTCAGGGCAAACTCGACGCCACCTCCAATCAGGTGTTCCAGGACCTCTACCACGATGCTGATCTCGACTTCGGCACGAATGCGAAGGAACTGGGCTTCTCGCCGACAGGCAACATGACGAAGACGGCTGCCATGCTCATCGAGAAGGGTCTCAGCGTAGTCATCGACGCAGCACCGGGAGGGATGGCAGGGGCCATGACTATGGGCAAGGATCTCTACAACACCTACGAAGCCACCGAGGATGTGGTGAAGCACACCATCAAAGGCACAGTGACAAAGGAAGAGGCGCAACGGCTCATCACACAATGGGCGTCGAACCTCATCAACTATAACGATAAGATTCTCAACAACATGAACGGCGGCGAGTGGGATGCCACCATCGACATGTGGGACACACCGGGCGATTTCCTCGGTCAGGAGTTTGCAAACCTGTTGTTGAACGAACCTGGCGAACTGTTGACCCTGGATGCTGAAAAGTTGGCAAATGTTCTCGGCACAGATGACGTATTTACCGTCAAAACCCAGAACGGGCAGTCCATCGATGTCGCCATCGTAGTCGATGAGGACGGAAAAGCCCGCATCGGCGTGAAACGTTCGGACGACGGTTCCTTCAAGGTGAAGAGCGACAAGAAGAAAGGGAAGAAGGTGACCGCAGCCGACAAGAAAGGCAGGCGCAAGACCACCGAGGTGAAGGCAGGCGAGAAAGAAGTCACCATCGACATGAGCGAGCAGGAGGAGAACGACGAGCCGAAAGACGGATACATCAACTTCTCACCCCCATCGTTCACCTTTGCACCCGAGGGCGGCACACAGCGCATCAAGCTCACCACCAACTACCTCTACTACGTCGTCACCACCAGCGTCGATGACGGCTATTGGTTAGAGGCCAACCCCGTGCAGGGCACTGATGAATTCACCATCACCGCACAGCCCAATAACAGCGGCGAGGACCGCACAGGCAAGGTCATTGTGAAAGCTACCAACAAGAAAGGCAAAGTGCTGAAATGGATTACCATCACAGCCTCGCAGAAGAAGGCAGAGGAAGGCGTGGTGATAAAGGCCACACCGTCAACGCTCGAGTTCGGACCAGAAGGAGGTACGCAGCAGAGCGTCATCACCCTTGAAGGCTTTGAATACTACGGAGGATTCCTCGACGATACAGCTGAGGGATGGGTGACACTCGATGTAGGCGATGACCTCAGATTCACCATCACTGTAGCACCCAACAACACAGGCGAGGAACGCACAGGCAAGGTGATAGCCTACGGATGCAACGTGCCTAACCCCCAATGGGAAGATATCACCATGACCACCATCCTCATCAAGCAGACAGCAGCAGGCAGTTTTGCAGGCGAATGGTTCACTGTCTCCTCACTTGATGGTCAGGATCCCCCGACGCCCGGCAGTCAGAATTTCTTTATCCAGGGATTCATATTCCGCACCGACGGTTCCTACGAATGGCGCGAATACCAATGTGCAAGAAACGGCAGTACCAACCACGTCTCCGTGAAGGATGCCAACCGCCGAACCATCAAGGGCCGCTACACCATCAACGGCAACACGCTCAACCTGAAACAGGACTCAGGGGAGTACTCTTACGGCTGGAATACCTCGCAGCAACTCACGATGATCATCACCAACGAGCAGAATCCGTTCGAGAGCGGCTATCAGCTTCCTTTCACAGGACAGAAGATGGAACTCACCTCCACCAGCGGCGAGAAGCTTGTGCCCCACACGTTATATCAGGGAGTATGGGCATTTGAATTCCCCGAGACCGAAGTGCCCGTAGTTGACCACATCACCGTCAAACTGCGTTGCAACACAAGAGTAGTGACAGAATTATCTTCCAGCGACTCCCCATCCGAGAAGACGGAGTCAGGCTATTTCTCCTTCGGCGAGAGCGAAGAAGAAGCCAGCTTCACACAATCCGCGAACGGAAAGGGGCTGCATGTCGTCTGCACTACCGACAAGGACTATGTCGATAAAGGTGAAGGCACCATACCCGACTATCACGTCAGCGAGCACCTCAACATCACCCTCGACCTCGACGACCTCAGCAACGGCATCACCGCCACCACCATCACGTCACTCGATGCATCATGGAGTTATGAGAGTTATGAGGTGGACGAACCGCAGACCAGGGAAAAAGTCACCAAGGACCTGCGCGCCAAGAACATCCCATACGGAGTGGGAGGTAACTCCGCAAACGGATGTACCATCAGCCATTTCAGTGCCTACAGCCTCGCCGAATCACTACTCTACGACGGACGCATTCGCAAGACAGCACACACCTACTCGCTCATCGACGACGGAGAGTGGTATCTCGACGTGACGATCAGCACCAAGGCAGGAAGCAAACGGCGGACACGCACCTTCACCCTTCCAGTCTCAGCCGCTCCCAGCAAACCAGCTACCCGAAGCAAAGCAGCTACTGGAAGCAAGCCAGCGAATCTGATGCCCATCCCCGTACGATATCGGTAAGCCTGCCCCCGAAACGAAGGAGGATGACCCTCTATTAAATAAACGTAAAATTGCGTATGGCATAACTGCTGTACGCAATTTTTCTTTGCTTCATACGTTATTACAGATGAATCCCTAAACTATTCTTAGTATGGAAAAGAAAAACTTTCTTGCCACCTCTGAACGGCTCATCATCCGCTTCTGGTACGTGCTGCCCTTGCTAGCAGCTGTGCTGATGTTTATTTTGATATTAATGACAGCAACCTATCCGACACTACTTGAAACCATTGTCGGCTGCTTGCTGCTCCTTACACTGATTATGCTTTCCGTATCATGGGTTTTGCTGCTCGCCAACAAGAAATGGTGGCGGTGCATCATCTCTGTTGTGGTTTCCGTTGTGTTCGTTGGAGTCTTAGGCTTTTATCTCTGCTTTGCCGCTATGTCAGCTCCTACCAGATTCGGCAAGGACCATCCCATTCCTGAGGGATTAGCATACAACCTGCCGCTACGGAATGAATATGTTTACGACTCTATTTCGGAGACAACTCATCAGGTTCCTGATTCGGTTGATGTGATTGATGAGCACGATACCGACACCTACTTGCAAATCTGGAACGGCAGTCAAGGTGGAATCTATCTGTACGACTTCTATTACGGTCCGCTGCCAGCCGGTGAAATCTACCTCCGATGCTTCGAAGTCACCGAGAACATTCCGCTATCTGAGGACGATATTTCCGAGAGTAGTCGGGTCAAGATAAACCCAACGACAACATTCACCAAGGTGGTGGACAAACAGAGATTCACCATCTACGAAGGAGACTGGTATGATTATTATGCCGCACGCATCGAAGTGTGGTTCAAGGACGCCGCCACGAAGAAGGAGAAGAAACTCATGGAGAAGGTGTATCGCGTGGAAGGCTGGATGCGATAACCAATAACCTATAACCAATAACCTATAACCATTACCACCTATTAAGCTATTAACCTACTAAGCTAAATTACATTTTTACATTTTATAATTATTACATTGTCCTAGGCCTACTAAGCTATAATTCAATAACCCATAACCTGTCTTTTCCTGAATAAGGTTGACTTTTGACTGCCAACTAGAACAATGCAAGGTTTCATCACGAACCCTTGCACTTTTTATTTCGTTCTATCTAGAATCAAACCGAGAACGAAAAATTACTCTTGTATATTAACTAAGACACCTTATTTCATTCGGAAAATACGGTTGAGTTGATAGGGAAGTGAGGTGCGAACCCAAACTTCTTTCTTTGGATGGACGGAATCTTCATCCAAAGTGAGTTGAATAACATGATCGTTAAGCCACTTGATGGTATAGTTTCCAGATGCCGTCTTTAGTCTCTTCGCTTTCTGGGTATAAGGTTCTAATGTTCCTCTTGTCTCTAAACGTGGGTTGTCTGGTTCAAAACTCATGTAGAGCACATGATCGTCATCAAAAAGCATATAAGATACGGCTGGTTCGTCTGTATCCATCCCATCCCATGCATTCCAATCGGTGAGACCTAGACCACCCACTTGTTTTTCGTCACCCAGACATCGCCAGCATCCCAACAGAGGTGTTTTCTTCTTTGGGTTATGTTTGTAGTTGCCTTCAAGCATATCCGCTATCTCTCGTATATCTGGCTTTATATCGATACGGGCATCATATACTTCGTTAACGAAGCTTTGGGGAGGAAAAAACACAGAACTGCGATTTCCTGTGTACCATCGTAACGTGAAATGGTCAGCATTGCTGTCGAACACCTGATTGCCTCGTCCATCCACGCCTCTTGCATGTCGGCCAGTATACAGATGGGGCTCCTCATCATTATTCAGCATCACAATGCTCGTGCTTTCATCCGAACGGAAATAGACGTTCACCAATAGTGAGGCCGTATAGCTGCAATACTTGTATTGCTCGAATGTCGGTACTTTCTCGCTCCCATCGTCATATACGATTTTCTGCAGGCGATACAATCCTGAAGGATTATCCGTCTGAGCACTTACAGAGAGTGCAAAAACCATGAGACCGAAAACAATCAACCATTTGTTTGTCATACTTTATGTCTTTATTGGTTAATATAAGCATCTATATCTCTCATGCTGACAGCTGTAGCTACCTGAGTGTTACCCCCACGATAAGGATATACTTTCTTCAGCGAAGCATAATGTTTGAACTTACAGCGACGCTTCACGTTTTGCATCAACTTATATATTGTCTCTAAGGGGAGCACATCACTTTTGGGGGATACAGAGAACAATACATTCGAAATTTCCCCACTTTCATCGATATAAAGCGAAATGGTGAACATGCATTTTCCTGCGGTTTCATCGTAAAATGCTTTGAGAGTTTTCTTCCCAAATGCACGAAGTGTGTTCTGCCTTATTACATTAAAAGTGTTCTGGGTACGCGGGTCATTCGCAAATGTCCGAGTCTTGAGGTCAAAGTTCTTGCTCTCTTGCTCTGTCCGTTCCGGTTTCTTGTCGTCAGGAATGTCCAGATAATAGCTGTACAGAAAATCCGTTTCTTTCTTATACATCCGTTCGTTTGCATCTGTGAAGACAATCATCGTCATCTCCTCCGGCTGCTTCTCTGTGTCAGCCTGCTGAGCAAATACACTGATAGGTATGCTCAACATCATAATTGATAATACGATTAGTTTCATACGTTAATTACTTTCTATTATTTATTTGTAAAGATATTTGTTATTCGCTCTGGCAATTGTGAATACTCATAAAGTTCGGCATATTCAGTACCATTCTTTCCTGTGATACTTACCAAATGGTATATACCTCTGGGATTTGATTTCTGAGCCTGTAATCCTACTGCATTCAGTAAGATGGCGAGTGTGATAATTGTTCTTAACATATATGAGTTTCTTTTAATAATTAGACATTTATGAATAACAGTCGCTGGAGCATTCAACGTTATTTTCTTTAGAATCTTTACCATATGCTTTTCGTTTGACTGTTAATAATGGCTATCTTTTTTTTACTTGAGTTCGATGAATTATGACTTACTGATATTTTTGTATTATTCATTTGTCTAATAAAACACATCAACAATTTTACGTTTCCACCAACTTTGTTTATATGGCAATTTTTTATAAAAAGTATAAACCTCACCATCGAGATACTTGTATTGTAGTAACCCCTTCGATTTGCTCCATATGAAGTACTCACAATTAGTTCCAGTTTCTTGTGTTATTGATGAATTTGTATCATCCATCGTTATGGCATCATCATACACATCCCCTTTCACAACCACTCTTGATGTATCGCTTTCCAGAAACTTGTCATTAGAATACCTCCTATCAAACTGATTCACAATATTTACGATATTGTCAGATTCTTTGACGATGATTAGTTTACAGTCTATACGATTTCCGTTATGATATATGATGTTTATGTATTCTCCCTCAGCATAGAAAATGGAAAAACAATGTATCCCTAGTAATTCAGGAGAGTTATACAACCTCCGCGAAACAATCATTGTGTCCGTTCCCGTATCTGAAGTATAAAACACCATATCGCCATTCTGATAAGGCGCAAGCCATTCAAGGTCTTTCTTAGAGAATAAAAACACAGCATGCCATGTGGACATTTTATATATTAAAAAAACTCCTATACACACACCGACACATAAAAAAAGCACAATCAATACTATTCTAATTCTTTTACACATAAAAAACTATTTTAGATTGCTATACATTGTGTAAATACTGTGAGCATTCATTTGGGGGGTGGAATTATGAACACTAATGTGGCGCCCCCATGCACTAAAGCCTAAAGCATCCTGCCATTCTGTTACGGAATCCTGCCGATTCCCATTTTGGCAGGAAGCCATGAGTATGATGGCTGCTACTCCCACCAAGTGGCAGAGTTGCTCCATGTTCTTATGTGCCATAATCATGATTGCGTGCTCCATAATTCTTGATAGGTATTTTACTGTATCACTTTATTTTCTCGCATATGCCAATTGGGCCAACTGAATGTTTTAGGTTTTTTCTCTAATCTGCCATTAATTGTCTTGTGAGTTTGTACATATCGGTCGTATCTCCCTTCAAGTGTGACAGGCAATGCTATCTGTAGATCTTGACATTGTTGCTTCACCTCATTTTCATTCAAAGGACCATATAGCTCTGGCGCATATTTGTTGACAATATAAAATTGAGATAACTTGCTATCAAATACTTTTGCCTGTCCTTCGTAACTGAATTCACCCAAATATGCTGAAACAATGGAATCATTGACAAGATAGGTTGAATCCAGAATCATGGAAGGTATCTTTGTTTCTAATATAAGCCACTTCTCCAGATTACCGACCCGTTGAATATAACCAACCATCCCTAACACGTGCCCATTGTAGGTTCCTGTTGACAATGTATCTGTCTCACCCGAAAAACGATGAAATAGCAACGTACAAGCTTGCACTGATGAATCGGTTTGAGTTCTATTGGTTTCATAAAACACCAATTCGCGACCATTTCCATATTCATGGTTCTCTTCAATGGTGAAACAACCATCATGTGAATGTGTGCATGAATAACATCCTATTAATAATAGTGTTATCAGGGCACTGGATAATCTCTTTGTCATATTTGATAAGTTTTAATTGTTATTCTCTTCTTCTTGCACAAACCCAATCCTGCGTCGAGGCTTTGGTTCCTTGGGTTGCAACTCGGCGAGGGCAGTGCTGATGGCTTCAATCTGAGCGCGAGTGTAAGTACGGTCGTAAACTCCCTTCACTCCTTTGGGAAGATAAACCTTCCGTCGTCGCAAGCATGGCTAAACACAACGCCATGCCATTGATGTCGTTCTGATCATGCAGGATATCCTCGATGTCGAGTTTCAGGTCTTCGAAATCCTTACGTAACTGAGCAACGTCGGCAGCTGTCTGTGGCAGGGATGCAGCCATGTGGCGGAATTCAACGAAAGCACGCATGATTTCACGATTCACCTTGATGGCTACAGGAGACCTCAACACACTGCTAAGCATTGCAACACCCAGTTCTGTAAAGGCAAAAGGAAGGTATTTAATATTATGACCTTGCTTTATGTTCATGGTGCCAATTTGGCATCTTGAAAGTTCATCGCGAGTGACCTCAAACATAAAGTCATCTCCTTCGAAGCGTTCAATGTTTCGACGAACCTGCCTTTTTAATTGCGATGTTTCAATCCCATAGGCTGCGGCCAAGTCAAAGTCCAGCATCACACGCTGCCCTCGAATCACATATATCTTGCTTTGTATAACCTGTAAGTCGTTCATATTGGTTATATAATTGGTATCAGTTGCAAAGATAACTAAATTAATTCATAATTCATAATGCACAATTCATAATTATTGAAAAAAACTAGTATTTTCTGTTCAAAATACTTGGGTTTTGATGTTTGCGGCCGTCAATTAACCCAAAGGAAGCGGATGGGGTGTTTAGTTCCTTTAGATGAGCCGTTTACTTCCTTTAGACGGGGCGTTTACTTCTTTTGGGCTGGGGAGGTGGCTATGCTATCCGTGTGTGTAAAGAGTTGCGCATGGCGCAGAAAGGCCTTATAGAGTATTAACAAGGCCAGCGTGTTTCAGAGTTCAGTAAGTTCAGTACTTCAGTTATATATGTATATCAGTTATATATAGTGTGTAACTATCTAATAATCAATATATTATATATATATTTGGAGAATTGAAACCCCACGGAACCAACTGAAACAACTGAACTCTGAAACGCGAAACGCTAGGCCGCTATACGATTAACGTAAATAACTGATTATCAATGAGATACGAATCAGTAAAGCGTTTGCACCTAAGATACCAACGCTCGAAAAGGGACAGAACACACCAAAATCCTGCTCTTTTAGGCATCAAATGAAACACAAAAAACCTCGTTCCGATGTTTTTCCCTATACTTTGCGCACATATCACCGCGCAAAGAATTTCAGT
>Ga0310786_10006193_pt1 | contig 16005 bp, 8 predicted proteins | sample AusTroGonzalo_MG_FD_203881 | JGI IMG/M metagenome (GOLD analysis project Ga0310786, IMG submission 203881) | Bovine rumen microbial communities from tropical cattle in Woodstock, Queensland, Australia - Gonzalo_03 (v2) (version 2) | ecosystem: Host-associated > Mammals > Digestive system >... | reverse complement strand
ACGGAGCTGTATTCTGATAGCAGTATACTCTGAGGGCGCATGAAAGTGCGCCCTTACGACTTTCTGAAATGTAGGGGTTGACAAATTCGTCATTTTGTAGTAAAATGTATTGTATGTATTTGTATCCTCTTGCAGGAATAGCATAAATAAGTGTAAAGAAGGTCAATCTAATGGGTATATTTAAGAATATATTCGGCTCGAACGCATACAGCACCAGAGAGCTCAAGCGTATCGCTCCGATAAAGAATAAGGTCCTTGAGCTGGATGAAGAATACAAGGCTCTCTCAGATGTTGAGCTCAAAGCCAAGACTGACGAGTTCAAGGACAGGCTCGCTGACGGCGAGACTCTCGACGACATCCTCCCCGAGGCTCTTGCTACCGTAAGAGAAGCTGCTTGGCGTGTCCTCGAAAAGAAGCCCTACCCCGTACAGATCATCGGTGCTATCGTTCTTCATCAGGGACGTATCGCTGAGATGAAGACCGGTGAAGGTAAAACTCTCGTTGCCTGCGTTGCTTCTTACCTCAATGCTCTCTCAGGTCTCGGTGTTCACGTTGTTACCGTTAACGACTACCTCGCTAAGACACAGGCTGAGGAAATGGGCAAGGTCCTCCGCTGGCTCGGACTTACAGTCGGCTGTATCCTCCACGGTCTTAACAATGAGGAAAGACGTGCAGCCTATAACTGTGACGTAACCTACGCTACAAACAACGAGCTCGGATTCGACTACCTCCGTGACAACATGGTCACCCACAAGGAAGACCGCGTTCAGAGAGCGCCTAACTTCGCTATCGTGGACGAGGTGGACTCCATCCTCATCGACGAAGCCCGTACTCCTCTTATCATTTCAGGACGCGGCGACAAATCCACTGACCTCTACGCAATCGCTGACCGCTTCGCAAAGACTCTCACTTCCACAACAGTTGTTGAAATGGACGACAAGGTGGATCAGGACGAGGTCAACGAGACTGCTGACTATATCATTGACGAGAAGGCAAAGACAGCTACTATCACCCAGCGTGGTGTAAAGAAGGCTGAAGAGGCATTCCGTGTGGATAACCTCATGGATTCCGAGAATATGACCCTTCTCCACCATATCAACCAGGCTATCAAGGCTAACGGCGTTATGAAGAACGGTATCGACTATATCGTTCAGGAAGGTGAGGTAATCATCGTTGATGAGTTCACCGGACGTCTTATGATGGGACGCCGCTTCAACGACGGTCTGCATCAGGCTATCGAGGCCAAGGAAGGCGTTAAGATCAAGAGCGAGTCCAAGACTCTCGCTACTATCACCTTCCAGAACTTCTTCCGTCTCTACACTAAGCTCTCCGGTATGACCGGTACCGCTATGACCGAAGAGGACGAGTTCAAGGAGATCTACAAGCTCGACGTTATTGCTATCCCGACCAACAAGCCCGTTATCCGTATCGACCACAACGACCTCGTATACAGCTCCGAGAAGGGCAAGTATGCCGCTATCATCGATAAGATAATCGAGTGTCATGCAAAGGGTCAGCCTATCCTCGTTGGTACAGTTTCTATCGAGAAATCCGAGCTCCTTTCTGCTATGCTCAAGAGAAAGGGCGTAAAGCACGAAGTCCTCAACGCTAAGCACCACGCAAAGGAAGCTGAGATCGTTGCACAGGCCGGTAAGTACGGCGCTGTTACCATCGCTACAAACATGGCAGGACGTGGTACCGATATCATGCTCGGCGGTAACGCTGAGTTCCTCGCAAGAGCTGAGCTCAGAAAGCGTGAGATCCCCGAGGAGATAATCACAGAAGCCATCGGCTTCGCTGATACAGACAACGAAGAGATACTTGCTGCAAGAAAGCTCTACCGTGAGCTCTACGATAAATTCAACGAAGAGGTAAAGGAGAAGGCTGTTGCCGTCAAGGAGGCAGGCGGTCTCTACATCCTCGGTACAGAGCGTCACGAATCAAGACGTATCGATAACCAGCTCCGCGGACGTTCCGGACGTCAGGGCGACGAGGGTGAAAGCTGCTTCTTCCTCTCAGTAGAAGACGACCTCATGCGTATCTTTGCAGGCGATCGTCTTGAAAACCTCATGCGTACCCTCAAGGTCGCAGAGGATACTCCTATCGAGAGCAAATTCCTCACAAGAATAATCGAGTCCTCACAGAAGAAGGTCGAGGGCAACAACTTCAGCATAAGAAAGAACGTACTCAACTACGACGACGTTATGAACGTTCAGCGTGAGATAATCTACCAGCAGCGTTCACAGGTACTCGACGGAGACGACCTCCACGAGACAATACTCAAGATGATGGAAGAGCATATCGGTACTACCGTTGACAGCTACATCATCGACGAGGATGTAAGAGATGAATGGAACCTCGTTGGCCTGAAGGATCACTTCCTCGGCTGGCTCATCGGTCCCGAGGATCTCACCTTCACAGAGGAAGAGCTCCAGAGCGTTACCAAGGAAGAGATCACCAATGCCCTTATCGCAAAGGCCGGCGAGCTCTATCAGGCTAAGGAAGAAGAATACGGCGAAGAAGTTATGCGTGAGCTCGAGAGAGTTATCCTCCTCAAGGTCGTTGATACCAAGTGGATGGCTCACATCGACGACATGGAAGAGCTCAAGAAGGGTATTGGTCTCCGTTCCTACGGTCAGAAGAACCCTGTTGTCGAGTACCGTGTTGAAGGTTTCGATATGTTCGACGCTATGGTCGAGTCTATCCGTGAGGATACGATCCGTATGCTGCTCACAGTAAAGCTCCAGAAGAACGAAGCTCCTGAGCGCGAGCAGGTAGCCAAGCCCGATGCTCCCAACGCAGGCGCAGGCGACGGAAGCTTCTCCGAACCGGTACGTTCCAAGAAAAGGGTCGGCGATAACGATCCGTGTCCGTGCGGAAGCGGCAAGAAGTACAAGAAGTGCTGCAAAAACAAGGATAACGCATAATTTACAGGGCAGCTCCGGCTGCCCTGTTTTTTCAGGGAAAAAGGAGTAACTATATGTACGAAAACAAAACCGAAGAAGTTCCGGCGAAAACTATCCTCGCTTGTGTGGATACAGGTGAATTCGATGCGGAGGTCTCGATAGACGAGCTCGAGGAGCTCGCTTCCACAGCAAATGCCGAAGTTGTCGGCAAGGTCATACAGCGGAAGCAGACCTATGACCCGGCGACCTGTATGGGTGCAGGCAGACTCGAAGAACTGAAAGAGCAGATAGACGCTCTCGATGCCGAACTGGTTATATTCGACCACGAGCTCACAGGAGTTCAGGTCCGTAACATCGAGAAGATACTCGATGTAAGAGTCATCGACCGCACAACGCTGATACTCGATATCTTCGCTCAGAGAGCGCATACCAAGGAGGGCAAGCTGCAGGTCGAGCTTGCACAGCAGAAGTACCGTCTTCCCCGTCTGACAGGTCTCGGCACGGAACTTTCAAGGCTCGGCGGCGGTATCGGCACAAGAGGTCCCGGAGAAACCAAACTCGAATCCGACAAGCGGCATATCCGTCGCAGGATAACCTACCTTGAAAACGAACTCGATGAACTGAAAAAGCACCGTGATTTCTCACGTTCCCGCCGCAAGAAGGACGGCATCCTCTGCGCCGCGATAGTCGGCTACACGAATGTCGGAAAATCCACCCTCCTCAACGCTCTGACGGATGCCGGAGTCCTCGCGGAGAACAAGCTCTTTGCAACTCTTGATATAACTTCACGCTCGATAGAACTACCGGACGGCAGGAGCGTCATGCTCATAGACACCGTCGGACTGATAAGAAGGCTTCCTCACGACCTCGTTGAGGCTTTCAAGTCAACTCTGGAAGAAGCAGCTGCAGCGGACGTTATACTGAACGTACAGGACCTCTCCTCCCCTGAAAGACAGCAGCAGGCAGAAGTCACGGAGAAGCTCCTGAATGAGCTTGGCTGCGGAGATATCCCTAAGATAAATGTCATGAACAAATCCGATGCAGCTATCGACCTCGACACCGTTTTCGAGGATGACCGCACTATTATAATAAGTGCAAAGCATCACGGAGGCTTCGATAAGCTGCTGGATGCAATATCAAAGGCTCTCCCCGAAACTGCAAGGCGCATGAAACTGCTCATCCCATATGAGAGCACGGCTTTTGTGGGCAGGATAAGACAGGAGGGCAAAGTATTCTCGGAGGAATACACCGACAAAGGAACTCTCATAGATGCACTTGTTGATATCAAGCTCGTCAAAGAAGCTGCACAATTTTCAGTTTAAATAAGTATAAAAGGAACGCAAAAATTGCGCTCCTTTTTTTCACATTATTTCAGCGGCAGGTTCCACGATCAACGGCACAAAAGTACAATCTGCAATCGCCTGTTTTCAGCCATTTTTGGTCAGTGCGCAATATATGACAGCATTTTTTGCCAAAAACAGCAAGATTTGAACAGTGATTTTTTTGTTAGCAAGAAACGACTTGATTTGTTCACAAAAATGTAATAAAATAACGATAGAAGCTGCGGAAAAGGCGGGACATGACTATTTGAAGTTATGCTTTTCCGAAGCCCACATGATATTCATTATATTTATATTACTTGGAAAGTGAGGAATGATACACATGAAGAACAGTGTATTAAAGCGTGTGTTAGGCACCGCTCTTGCAGGCTTCATGGCTGTCACTTCTGTTCCGTTCGCAGCAAAGGAATTAACTGCGGACGCAGCGAAGACTCTTACGACAAGCCCACAGCATACGCAGGAGACTGGCTGGTACAATGATTACCACCACGAGATCTGGCAGGCCGACACACCAAACTCGTCAACAATGATACTCAACGATGATGACGGCGGTTTCAGCACCACATGGAAATGCGGTCCTAACAACTCAAAGGGTAACTTCCTTGCCCGCCGCGGACTTTTCTATGGCCTCGATAACCCCCACACTTGGCAGGATTACGGCGGATTCACCTGTGATTTCGACTGTTCATGGTCGGCAGGAAATACCGGTAACTCCCGTATATGTATCTACGGTTGGACACAGAATCCTCTCGTTGAATACTACATTATCGAAGACTGGAAGAACTGGTGTCCTTCCAAGAACGATTACGGCGCTTCCTACAAGGGCACTGCCGAAATCGACGGAAGTACATACGATATCTTCACTGAGCCGAGAGACTCTTACACCATTGAGGGCAACAAGCCCTTCACCCAGTATTTCAGCGTTCGCCGCGATACCAGAACCTCTGGTACAATAAGCATCGGTGAGCACTTCAAGGCCTGGGAAGGCTTCGGCATGAAGATGGGTAACTTCTATGAAGTTGCTTTCAACATTGAAGGTTGGGAAAGTGACGGTCAGGGATCTGTTAAATGTACCATCAAGGAAGGTTCAAATCCCGAGCCTCAGAAGGAAGTTGAACCCGACGAGAACGGTGATTACATCAAGAACACCTTCGAGGACGGCGCAGGCGACTTCAAGGGCAGAGGCGATGCTTCTGTAAAGAACGATTCCGATAACTACTATTCCGGCAGCAAGTCACTCTTCGTTTCCGGAAGAACAGATAACTGGAACGGCGCTGAGATGAGCCTTTCAAGCAGCACATTCAAGCCCGGCAACACCTACAGCTTCAGCACAGGCGTTCTCCAGAACAGCGGTTCATCTGTTGATATGAAGTTCACACTCCAGTACACCTCCGGCGGTGAGGAAAAGTACATGGAAGTTGCTTCTGCTACAGCAGCAAGCGGCGAGTGGACAAAGCTCGAGAACAAGGAATTCACAATTCCTACAGGCGCTTCCAGCATGAAGCTCTACGTTGAAGCTCCCGAGAGCCTTACTGATTTCTACATCGACGATGTTTACCTCTCCAAGGAGGGTAAAGCTTCCGCAGTAGTAAACGGCGGCGGTACAGTCAAGGGCGGCAAGCAGACCCCCGGCTCTTCAACAACAACTACTACAGTAACTACAAACAAGATCACAAATATCGTAAACGGCAGCGGCATCGCAGCACATCAGAACAATGATTACTCCTACGATGCTAACGGCACAGGTTTCAAGGATTACATGGGCAAATACTTCCGCCTTGGTACTTGTGTAAACGCTTGGAACATCCAGAAGCAGGACGTTCAGAGCTTCATCAAGAAGAACTTCAACTCTATCACTTGTGAGAACGAGATGAAGCCCTCTGATATCTGTGTACAGAGCCAGTCTTCCGGCGATAACATCGCTATCAGCCTCCAGAAGGCAGATCCGATCCTCAAGTTCTGTGAGCAGAACGGCATCGGTCTCCGCGGACATACATTCGTATGGTATTCTCAGACTCCTGAGTGGATATTCAAGGAGAATATGCAGAGCAACTCCGGCGGATTTGTTTCTCCTGAGCGCATGAACAAGCGTCTCGAAAGCATGATAAAGAATACTTTCGATGCACTCAAGACAAATTATCCTAACCTCAAGATCTATTCCTACGACGTCTGCAACGAGCTCTTCAAGAACGACGGCGGCGGATTCCGTGGCGACGGAAGTGAGTCCTCCAACTGGTGGACAGTTTACCACAATGATTCATTCGTAATCAACGCATTCAAGTATGCAAGACAGTACGCTCCTGCAGGCTGCAAGCTCTACATGAACGACTACAACGAGTATTTCGTTGCAAAGCGCGAAGACCTCTACAACATGGCTAAGAAGATCCTCGCAGAAGGCGACTACATCGACGGTATCGGTATGCAGTCCCATATGCACTACGATGACTTCGGCGGTACAGGAAGCGCTACAAAGTCTACAAATTCCAAGTTCGGCACATACGCTGACGCTATCGACCTCTTCAACAGCCTTGGACTCGATGTTCAGATCACTGAGCTCGACGTTACAAACTGTGCAAACCAGAAGGGTGCTGACCTCTACGTTGATATCTTCAAGGTAGCAATGGAGCGCGGCCTCAATATCTCTTCACTCACACTCTGGGGTCACTGTGACTCAGCAAGCTGGAGAAACGACTATCAGGACGGCGGTAAGCCCCTTCCTTTCGATGCAAACTGCCAGCCTAAGTCATTCTACAATGACATCATCGCTCTCAGCGGTAAGATCACACCTGGTCCTATCGACGTAACAACAACTACTACAACAACAACAGTTACAACTACAACAACTACAATTGTTACTCTCCCTGAGCCTGATCTTTACGGCGATGCTAACTGCGACAATGAGGTAAATATGGCTGACGCTGTATTCATCATGCAGAGCATAAACAACCCTGACAAGTACAAGCTCACAGCAAACGGTGAAAACAACGCTGACGTATTCAACAGAGGCGACGGTATCACAAACAAGGATGCACTTTCCATCCAGAAGTATAAGCTCGGAATCATTTCTTCACTCCCTGAGAGTGTAGGAACGGCTCAAAAAAAAACTGATGTAACAACTACAACTGTTACAACAGCTAAACCCACAACTACAACTACTACTGTCACAGCTGCTCCTGCAAACTACTTCACAAGCAAGTTTGACACAACAGGCAACTGGCTCGGCAGAGGCGATGCTTCTGTAAGCATCGACAAGGACAGCTACTATTCTGAAGGCGGCTCGCTCAAGGTTACCGGTCGTTCAAAGAACTGGAACGGTGCTTCCATCACCCTTGATTCAAGCTTCAAGGCTGGCAGCACGTACAGCTTCAGCGCTGCCGTTCTCCAGAAGGTAAGCGATTCCGATGATTTCAAGATCTCTCTCCAGTATAACGATGCTTCCGGCACACAGTCCTTCGATACTATCGCTGAGGCAAGTGCAAAGAAGAACACATGGACAAAGATCGAGAATACTGAGTATACTCTTCCCGCTGGCGCAACAGATATGATCGTCTATGTTGAGACAGCAGATTCCACAATCAGCTTCAATGTTGATGATTTCGCTATCCAGGAAAAGGGTAAGGCTTCCGCAGTAGTAACAGGTCAGGGTACCGTTACTGAGGAAACATTCAATATCGACCCCAGCAAGCCGATGATCGCTATCAGCTTTGATGACGGCTGCTCACCTGCAAACAACAAGAGAATCGTTGATGCTCTCACAGAGCAGGGCTTCCATGCTACATTCTTCTATGTAAGCAACTGGTCACAGGGTGCTGAGAATCAGGCCGAGATCAAGTACGCTTACAGCAAGGGTATGGAGATCGCAAACCATACAGTTTCTCATCCTTACCTCGGTCAGAAGAGCGCTTCTGAGATTCGCCAGGAAGCTGACGGATGCCACAACTACCTCAAGAGCGTTCTCGGTGTTGAGCCTTCAAAGCTCCTCCGTCTCCCCTATCTCGATCAGGGCGGCGCTGTTAAGTCCACACTTACAGACTACGGCCTTGTAACAGATGCTATTGACACAGAGGACTACAAGGATCAGACAACTACAGCTCAGATCGTTCAGAAGATCAAGAACGCTATGGCAGACGGTTCCGGTAACGGTGCAGTTGTTCTTTGCCACGAGACATACTCCAAGACAGCAGCAGCTATCGAAGAGCTCGCTCCTTACATCAAGGCTCAGGGCTGGCAGATAGTTACTATCACAGAGATGTTCGAGGCTAAGGGCAAGGCAATCCCCTACGGACAGATCATCACAAGAGTATAAACACTCACTTAATTAAGATTTCTCCAATTTTAATATCCCCTGAAAGGCAGTCGGCGCACCAACCGGCTGTCTTTTACTTTATCCCCATTTTTGCATCCGGTATCAAGCGTTTTTTGTGTCTGCCTTGCACAAATCAGCCCCTTTTTTTCGTGAATATCCAACAAAGTTGCTTAAAAAGCCTTTACAAACCGCAAGAATTGGTATATAATAATCATGTTAGTTACAGGAGTATCCGCAATTATTGGGCAGATACCGGAGGGGATATAAGATGATAAAACATCTATCAGGCGAATATGAAACTGTCGAATTCGACAACAGGAAATATGTGCTGCTGTACGACAATACAGATAACGAGGCTTATCCTGTCCACTGGCACAGCGTACTCGAAATAATCATGGCTCTGAAGAATACCTATACCGTCAATGTCGGCGGTACAGACTATAATATCGGCGAGAATGAGGTACTCATCATACCTCCCGGAGAACTGCACAGTATGCCGGCTATCCCCGGACGCCGCTATATTTTCCAGTGCGATAATGCCATACTCTCAGAGCCGGCTCTCGACGCTATAATGCACGGTCTCACCAATCCCGTCATGATAAATGCTGACTCCGACAAGGAACTCCAGCTCGTCGCAAGAAAAACTATGCTCGATATAGCCTCACTTTACAGCTCCAAGTCTGAGCTCGCTGACGTAAGGATATATATGCAGGTCATAGGTCTTCTCACTGCTGTCCGCGAAGATCAGCTCCGCCGCAGTCAGGAAAACCTCGAATGTGACGACGACAAGATAAACGAATACAGCGAGAAATTCGGCACTGTACTCAAATACATCGACAATAACTATATGTACGATATCTCCCTCGACCAGCTCGCAGGAGTAGCAGGATACAGCAAGTACCACTTCTCGCGTATCTTCAAACAGTATAACTCCATGTCGTACATACAGTACATCAACGCCCGCAGGACAAAGGCTGCTGAACAGCTCCTGTTCGAGCCGGATATCCCGATAACTGAGGTCGCTATGCGCTCCGGCTTCAAGAGCCTTACGACCTTCAACCGCATATTCAAGGAGATAAAGCACTGCACTCCCACTGACTTCAAGAAGCTCCTCGAAAAGCGCACACTGTAAAACCGGATAAAAAATTACGGAAGTCCTTCACGGACTTCCGTTTTTCATTTAATATGTAGTTGTCAGGTATCTCTCGCGGTACTGTGTCGGTGTTTCGCCGAAAGCCGCCTTGAACTGGCGGTTGAAGTAAGAGGGAGTACCGTAGCCGACGAGCTGAGATATCTCATTTATGGAGAGCTCAGGGTTCTTGAGGTAGTCCTTCGCCTTTTCCATACGGCTCGTGATGATATCGCGGGATATGCTCACCCCGAAGGTATCACTGTAAAGGTGCTGCAAACGCGAACGGCTCAGTGATATCTCGGCAGCCATCTCATCAATAGTCCATTCTCTTGCGGGCCACCGGTAGATGCTCTCACGCAGCCACATCATCTTCTCGAAGTATTTGCTCTCGTTGACTGCACCGGAAGCTGCATATTCGCCGATACATTCATTCAGCTTGTACATCAGAAGCCGGAAGTAAAGGTCTATGGACTTGCTCCTGTTGCGGTTCGCAGAATACTGCTCATAGCACATATTCCTGAGAATGAGCGAGATCTGTTTGATATCATTGAGTGGGATTATTCGGTTGAAGGGTATACCGAGCTCACGCATGAGCTCCTCCTCCTCACGGTCGGGACCGAAGTGCATCCAGTCGTCGATGTATTCACCGTCATCACCGTGGTAATACTCCGGATATTCCGGCGTGAAGATTATGAACGAATTAGCCGGAGCGTGTACATCCTCGCCGTCTATCCGGAAAACGCTTTTAGTCTTTACCGCCAGGATAAGCCAGTCCCCTGCACCATTGGGACGGTCTATGACAAAGGTCTTGTCATGCTTGTGATTATAGCCTATGTCGTCCATTCTCATATATGTACTCCTCCCCTGATCGCTCGAGAGTTCAAGTGTATGGGCTGAATATTCAAGCAGCCCTCACCGTCATGAATGGTCATCTGTTAAAAGGGACGTCGAAGGCGCCGTCCCCTGCGCCTTAACGCTAAATAGCAGCGAATGCCTGTTTCAGCGTGGATACCGGGATTATCTCGATATCATAGTCAGCCGGGTTCACCGTTCCCGCTGACTGCTTGGGTATAACACATTTTCTGAAGCCCATGCGTTCAGCCTCTCGTATCCTCTGAGGAACATGAGATACCGAGCGTATCTCACCGCCGAGACCTATCTCGCCGAAAGCTATGAGGTCCTCGTCTATCTGCTTGTCCATAACGCCGGAATAAAGCGCCATTGCCACCGGAAGGTCGCCGGCAGGCTCATCCAGACGGAAACCGCCGACAATATTGAGATAAACGTCGAGAGTGCCCATGAAAACGCCGAGACGCTTTTCCAGAACGGCAATGAGGATATTGAGCCTGTTGAAATCGAAGCCCGTAGCCATTCTCCTTGGAGCGGAATAGCTCGTCTTAGCCGCAAGAGCCTGAACTTCCGCAAGTATCGGCCGGCTGCCTTCCATAACGCAGGCAACACAGGTTCCCGAGACATTGTGCGGTCGTCCTGAGAGGAGCATCTGAGAGGGATTTTCGACCTCACGCAGGCCCTTGTCGAGCATCTCGAACACGCCTATCTCATTGGTCGAACCGAAACGATTCTTCACAGCCCTGAGGAGTCTGTAGCTCTGATGGCGTTCGCCCTCGAAATACAGCACCGCGTCAACGATATGTTCCATGACCTTAGGACCTGCGATAGCGCCGTCCTTGTTGACGTGGCCCACGATTATAACAGGTATCTCGCGGTCCTTTGCAGTGTGCATGAAGAGGTTCGTACACTCTCTGACCTGTGTGAGACTTCCTGGACTTGAAGCTATCCTGCTGATGCTCATAGTCTGTATCGAGTCGATAATCGCTATATCAGGCGAACTCGAAGCTATTGTCGCGGCAACGGCTTCAGCGTCCGTCGCTGTGAGTATGTAAAGATTCTCGGTATCAACTCCGAGCCTCTGAGCACGGAGCTTTATCTGCCTTGCGGACTCCTCGCCGGAAACGTAGAGGACAGAGTGATCCTCGCCGAGATTCTGACATATCTGTAGGAGTATTGTGCTCTTTCCGATACCCGGCTCGCCGCCGAGAAGCACCAGAGAGCCCTTTACAAGACCGCCGCCGAGAACGCGGTTGAGCTCACCGACACCGGTATCATAGCGGACATCGCTGTCCGCGCCTATCTCTTCGAGTTCAAGGATATTGTCGGAAAGGTCGGGAGCACCGGCAGCATTGCCGGTCTTTGCAGCAGAGGGAGCTTCCGCGAGCTCTTCCTCAAAACTGTTCCATGCACCGCAGGAAGGGCATCTGCCGTTCCATTTGGAGCTCTCATAGCCGCACTGATTGCAGGTATAAATAAATTTTGATCTTGCCATATTCAACGGAATGCTTCCGTGAGAGTCTCCTCACGAAGCGGGAATTTCCTTCCGCAGAGCACAACGCTCGCGGATGGAGTGATATCATCCTTTTTTGAGCCGTCAGCGGAATACAACTCAGAGGGATGAGCGCTTCCGTCGAAGCAGACCTTGTTCTCCGGGTCGAAGCCTATCCATCCGTTATAGGAAGCGATATCAAGGCTCATGGAGATGCTCAGGCCGTCCAGGTGATATACCCTGCACTGCGCTCCGGCAAAGTTTCCGGCAGAATAGATGAGCTCAGGGATATTATCACCGTCTATGTCACAGAGCTCATAAGCTGCATCTGCCTCCCCCTCATTGAGAAGCTCAGTCAGCACAGAGGTATAGAATTCCTTCTCTGTCTCTGTGAGAACAGCGCCCCAGCTCTCCGAAAAATGCAGCGCATAATTCTCCGCAGCATCGGTAAAGCTGAACTTTCTTCCGATATCGAACTCGGTATCATCGGTAAAGTTTTTGAGCAGCTTCTCATATTCAGCGATCTTCACAGGAGAATTATCTACCTCATAGGTCATCCTTCCGCCGTAAGAAGCGCTGCTCTTGTTATTGTAGAACTTTTTCAGTGTAACAAGCGCATTTTCCTCTATTTTGAAATACTCACTAAGCTCGAAATTCTTTCCATGATAGTGGAAGCCCACTGTATTCTGTGCCGGTATATAGCCGAAAACACCCTTTGAACCGGTAGAGCCTATCTTCACGAGCGATGAACCGGCAGCTGTATATATATCGCAGGCAGCATCAGTCTCGATAGATGGCGATATCACGAGTTCCGGAACGCCGTCGCCTGTGAGGTCATAAAGGTCGAACATCGAGCCGCTCGAACCTGAGACGAAGGCAGACGAATTCCTGAATTCGCCGAGTTTGTCGGCATAAGCCTGCTGCCAGCTGAAGACCACACTTTCGGGCGATACCGCAGATGTAGTCGGCTGAGCCTCAGAAACAGTTTTTGTACCGCTGCTGCATCCTGTAAGAACAAGTGCTGCAGCCGCTGTGCTTGCTAAAAAAGAACGCTTCAATTCTATTCCTCCAATCATTCATACACTATAATTTTACCACTTTTCGCATTATATGTCAATCTTTTTATATTGAGCAGTTCTTAGTTATCAGTTCATATCAGGCGGGACAGTGTTCATACACCTCACCTGATAGCAAATGGACCGGTGGGTGGATGATATCCGCCGCTGCACTGCACAAAAAAGGGCGCTGTTATCAGCGCCCTTGGTGTATTACCAACCGTATTCTGAAGTAGTTCCCTGAACAGCCTCTGTCGTTGTCTCGACAGGAAGTGTCGGAGGCTGCGTCGGCTCTGCGGTCGTAACAATGGCCTCGGTCTGAGCCTGAGTCGTTTCCTGAGCCTGAGTTGTAGTCTCGACAGCCTTGGTGGTCGTCTGTATCTTAGCATTCTCGGGGATATAGTAAACTGTGAGCTTCTTACCCTCCTTATTGCTGAAGAGCGTGCCGGGAGTTACCTTCTTGGCTTCAAACTGGAGCTCTACGATAGTATCGGGAGTACCATAATTAGCCTTATACTCTATGAACTGGTAATTGAAGCTTGAGATACCGGATTCTTCAAGCTTATTCTTGTACTGAGCAACGGTCAGACCGGAATATTCGGGAATAACCGCGGATTCCGGACCCTTGCTGACCTTAACCTTGATAACGCTGCCCTTGGTTACCATAGTGCCGGCATCAATATCCTGAGAGATTATCATGCCGCTGTCGGGGTAATCGTTATTGTACTCGTAGGTCGGGTCGAGAGTGAGGTAATCCTTCCATCTGTCCTTTTCATGGTCGAAGAACTTTCCTGTGAGCTGCGGAACTTCAGTATCCTGCGGCTCGGAAGAGCCTTCGCTGGTGCTCTCGGTAGTACCGGAGACAATATTGTCGGAAGCTGTAGTTGTTGTCTTGCTGCTGACGGTATTATCGTCCTTTGAAGGGTCGTGGAGGATATTGTATATCACGACAATGATTATCATGAGTATCGCCATGAGGAGAAGTGCAATTATAACCGGGACTTTCAGCCTGTCAACGGTATTCACCTTCTCATAGCGGTAGTCATCCTCTTCGTAGTAGCCTGCATTCCTGTGCTGAGGGTCAGCATAATTCACAGGAGGTACCTGTCCCCTGTACTGCTGAGGCTGAGGCTGCTGACGGTAAGCGTCATGGATAGGCTGCTGCTGGTAAACCTGAGTATCTGTCGGAACAGTTCCTCTGTTGATCTGGCGTACCGGAGGCGGGAAGTTCCTTGCCTCTGAGGGCTGCTCAAAGAGCCTTGTGACGAGCTCTGTGATAGTCTGAATACGATCGCGGACATTGAGGTTCATACCGTCCATGATAGTCCTTGAAACGTTCTGAGGTATGCTCGAATTCAGCATAGCGGGCTCGCAGAGGTCATCGTGACCCTGACGGCTCGTTGAGTCAACAGGCATACAGCCTGTAAGAGCGCGATAGATAAGAGCGCATATACCGTAAACGTCCGTCCATGAGCCCTGACGGCTGTCAGTGCTTGCGGAATACTGCTCGGGAGCAGCATAGCCCTTGAAGAGCTCATATTCAAGCCCCGCATCGGCAGTCCTTACAGGTGAGATACAGAAGCCGGAAAGCCTTAACTCGCCCTTATTGGTAATGTAAACCGTCTCAGGACTGATAGCACGGTGAATGATGCCTGCGTTATGAAGTCTGCCGATAGTTGTGAAGAGCGGCGGAAACAGTCTTGATACCTGCTCCCAGCTGAGCTCGCCGGCATTCTCCTTGAGGTAATCGAGCATCCTTACGCCTTCGATATATTCGAAAACGGTATAGGTCGTATTGTTCTCGGAGAACATATCGAGAACGGGGTTGATATTCGAATCGTTGCGAAGTCTTGCAAGTGACTTGTTCAGCTCAGTGAACTCGGTCATGAAAGCCTTGTACTTGGCAAGATTATTGTAGTTCACGCTGATAGTAGGCTTGCCCTTAACTCTGGTACAGAGATTGATAGGCATATACTCCCTTATCATCACTCTGCACTCGGTAGAAAGATCATATCCGGCGTAGGTAGCGCCCTCGCCGTTATATTCAAGAAGCACGCCGATGAGATATCTTTCCCGGAGAACAGTTCCGGGAGCAATGTACATCGGATCAGACTGGGTATCGTTTTTGTATCCGCAGACAGGGCATACGTTCATATCAGCATCGTATTTACCCATACATCTGTAACAGATCTTAGTCTCTCCCACAGCAGCTCCTCCTTTATCGTTATTCATTGATATCACCGGAGAAAACGATACTTTCCGATGATACCCTATTTATTTTAACAGTTATCGGTCAAAAAGTCAACCTTTTAAGGCACGATATTACGATTTCGTCTGAATTTGTATTATTTCTGTAACAATTTTATTACGAAAACAGGCTTTTTTGTAACATAGACGGTCATTCCGCACTATCTTCCGGAGCTTTTTCCGGAATGTTCACAAGCTTCTCCTTGCGGTACTGCAAATAAAGCACGATACCTGTTGCAGAGAGGAGCACGATAGTCGTGAAGATGCTGCCCTCGATGCCGAATTTTCCGCCTGTGAGAAAACCGTGAGAAGACTCTGAGGAGGTCACGAAGAAGGACTCCATGGAGCTGTTTCCGCTTACGCTTATGCCGTATACGTTTCCCTGAGCGAAGTTCCATACGGAATGTATTCCGCATACGCCCCATATATTGTCAAAGTGGATGACATATACTCCTGCAAAAACACCGTAGAGGATGAGATTGAACATCGCAAGCGGCGTAAGTCCGGGGTTTGCGGAATGTGCAAGTCCGAACAGTGTCGCACTAAGTCCCACTGCAAGATAAGAGCTGTGGGAGCTTCCGAGAGTTGTCATGAAATAGCCGCGGAAGATGAATTCCTCGCTCATTCCCTGCACAAGGAAGCCGAGGAGATACAGTGCGATTATGCCGTAGTTCACAT
>Ga0310786_10006192_pt1 | contig 16005 bp, 14 predicted proteins | sample AusTroGonzalo_MG_FD_203881 | JGI IMG/M metagenome (GOLD analysis project Ga0310786, IMG submission 203881) | Bovine rumen microbial communities from tropical cattle in Woodstock, Queensland, Australia - Gonzalo_03 (v2) (version 2) | ecosystem: Host-associated > Mammals > Digestive system >... | reverse complement strand
ATTAAGGAATCTTTGGTCTTGTCTTGAATAAAAATTCTAACTTTGCAATTCATTCTTCAAAAAGACAAGACATGCTGAATCCACTGACAGCCATTTCTCCGGTAGACGGACGTTATTATGCCCAGACAGAGGCCCTGAGCGGTTATTTTTCTGAATTTGCACTCATCCGCTATCGCGTGAGGGTCGAGATCGAATACTTCATCGCGCTGTGCAAACTGCCCCTGCCCCAGCTCAAAGATTTCAATGCAGGGCTGTTCGACGACCTGCGCGACATCTACCGCAGTTTCACCATTGAGAACGCACTCCAGGTGAAGGAGATAGAGAAGACCACCAACCATGACGTAAAGGCTGTCGAGTATTTCATCAAGGACCGCTTCGACAAGATGGGGATAAACAAGAGGTACAGCGAATTCGTACACTTCGGACTGACTTCCCAGGACATCAACAACACTTCAGTGCCCCTGTCTATGAAGGAAGGCATCGCTGACGCATTCATGCCCGCCCTCGACGCCGTTATAGAGACCCTCGAGAATCTCGCCAACGAGTGGAAGGACGTGCCGATGCTCGCCCACACCCACGGCCAGCCTGCTTCCCCCACAAGGCTCGGCAAGGAAATAGAAGTCTTCGCCACAAGGCTCACCATGCAGCGCAAAGACCTGCTCGACGCCCGCTACCCTGCGAAGTTCGGCGGCGCCACCGGCAACCTCAACGCCCACCACGTCGCATATCCCGACATCGAGTGGAACCAGTTTGCCGACAGCTTCGTAGCCTCCCTCGGCCTCGACCGCTCCTTCCCCACCACCCAGATCGAGCATTACGACTACCTGGCCGCCCTGTTCCAGAATCTGTCCCGCATCAATACCATCCTCATCGACCTGTGCCGCGACATGTGGACCTACATCTCGATGGAATATTTCAAGCAGAAAATCAAAGCCGGAGAGGTGGGTTCATCCGCCATGCCGCATAAAGTCAATCCGATAGATTTTGAGAATGCCGAAGGCAACCTCGGCGTCGCCAATGCCGTCTACGCCCACCTGGCCGCCAAGCTCCCGATTTCAAGGATGCAGAGGGACCTCACCGACTCCACCGTGCTTCGCAACGTAGGAGTTCCCGTCGCCCATTCGATGCTCGCCCTCAAATCCCTGCTGAAAGGCCTGGGCAAGCTCATCCTCAACCGCCAGAAGATCGACCAGGACCTCCATGACAACTACTCTGTAGTAGCCGAAGGCATCCAGACCATCCTCCGCCGCGAAGGCTACCCCAACCCTTACGAGACGCTCAAGGAGCTCACCCGTACGAACAGGAGCATCACCAAAGTCGATATCGACAACTTCATCAATACTCTCGAAGTCGCCGAAAGCGTAAAGAAAGAGTTGAGGGCCATCACCCCCGAAAGTTATACGGGTATTTAGGGCAGGATCCCTTCCGGAACGATCACTCCGGTTTTCATAGTCTCGTTCCACAGCCATACGCACGAGTTCTCGCTTTGTACTAACTGCAGCTTCAGCAGCATTAGCGTGACGCTGTGGTTTTCATTCATGTATTCCACCTGATATGATGAAGATGCCGAATTGGCGGAGCTGCGGATGTTGAAATATGCGCTCTGGTCGTCACGTTGGATGCGGAAAGAACCGGCCTCAGTGCTCCACGCCTTCTGGAAATACCGTTCATCGTATGTCACCATACCTTCAGAATCGACGTAAAGCCCGAGTTCAGTCTTCGTGAGGAATGCCTTGAGGCTCTCCGACCTTGTGTCAGGCGGGTCGGGCGGAGTCGGCTCCGGCGGGACAGGCTGGTCACACTGGCATGCCATAAGCATCACAGCCATCATCGCGATGGCCGCTTTCACTGCTATATGAAGGATGCCTCTCATTCCACGTTAATTGTTTTTTCAAGATTTTCCCAGACGGTTCCATCCATAGTATATCTCACCTTCACCTGATGCTTGCCCCTGGAGTTGAGGGTAATGCTCTGGCCTTCGTAGACCTGACCGTCGTAATACCAGGTCTGACTCTTAGGCTCATCGGTAATGTTGATGATATTCAGACGCAGGACATCTCCGACTTGGAGCCGGTTGTCCGGAATAGCTATCAGAGGGTAGTTGGTCAAGTCGGGGATCGTGGTGAATTCGATGTGGTATCTCTTGCCTTCTATGCCGTCGCGGGTGGCTACGATATCGCAGAGATAGGTCTCGCCCGCAGCAAGATTCTCGAATGTGTATTCCTCGCTTGAGGGGTATGCCGTCTCCATGAAGATGCTTCTGGCGGAACCCCAGCGGATAAGCCATGTCGCGCCGCTGCTCTTCTTGTCGGACTCCCACTCGATGCGGGCGTCCCTCTGGTTTGCGAAAACGTTGCATTCGAGCACCTGCGGCAGATTCCAGTAGATGTCAGGCACAACGTCGAATTCGGCGGCTCCGGCAAATGTCGTGCTCAGACCCTTGATGCCGTACCCGGCGCCGTCCCCGTTCCATTTCCACAGTGCGTCGTTCTCGTTGGATATGAGCGACGTCGAGCCCGAACTGCCGGGGTAGAAGACTGCCGCAACATCTTCCGAATGAGTGATGTTGACCAGTTCCGCACAAGGGTGGTCGGCGCAGCAGTTGACGGCATTGACCATCCACCTTTCGGCGGCAGTCATGGAACCTGCGATGTTATTCGACTTGTCAATATGATAAACGAGCAGTCCGCTGCCGCCTATGTGCGCATCCCATTTTGCCCCGCTGCGGTATTCTATCAGAAAATACTCACCTGGGTTGGACGTGGGCACCTTTAGGGCCATGCCGGATATCTCGATGGAAGGCAGATAATAATGGTGGCCGGTCTGGACTTCTTCAGTGTAGAGAATGCCCAGGATCTCCCTTTCTATGGCTCCAAGATAGGGGGGTGTGCGGCCGTTGTCGTTGAGATTACCCTTGTCCATTATGGAAATGCTGCCGAACAGAGGGTTGCAGGCGCCTTCGGCCTCACCGTTGACATCGTAAAGGTCTGGCAGGCCGATGGTATGCAGTAGCTCGTGGCAGATGGTGCCTATGCCTGCGGTGTTGCTGTGGTCCTTGCCGGAAAACTCACTGTAGCAGGCTACCCTACCAAGCCTTTTGCCGGAATAATACTTCTTCAGCCTGCTCAGGTCGTCATTCATCGGCCAGATGTCCTGGGGATTGTCGCTTTCGGCCTCATTGTTCCCGGGGAAGATGACGAAGACCATGTCGATGGTATTGTCAGTGCCGGTGTCGAACTGAGAGAAATCCACTCCGGCAGCCACTTCAGCAGCACAAGCGTGCAGGAAGAGCTCATTGATATGGCTGTCACCTCCCGTCGAGTTGCCGCCGTAGTATGACGCTTTCTCAGGAAGCGTTACGGGATCGAGCACGGTGAATGTGAACTTGAAAGCATCGCCGAGATTGTCTTCCATGTACGAGCCGACTCCGCCTGTACTTTCGTAATTGTCGAGGATGTAGCTGTTGAAAAGGTTGTCCAGCCATGCCTGAGGGTCGGACTGGGAAAAGGCCATGTCAGAGAAACGGGCGGGGATGACAGCAACGTTCATTGTCTCGCCGGTTCCGCGGTCCTCCACCGCACCGGAAGAGACAGCCGAGGCGCAAACCGCAGTCAGCAGCAAGGCAGCTGTAAATATCCGCATCAGCCGTTTCATGTTTGGTCTCATTTGGCACAAATAGCCGGAACTATCTTTCAAAGTTAACCATATTCGTTTATCTTTGCAAACCACCACAGCAAGTCATGAACCGTACCTCAGACTATCAGTTTACAATAATAGTTCCTTTCTACAACGAAGAGGAAAACGCACCGGCTATGGAGAGCAAACTTGCGGCATTCCTGCCCGTCTGCGCCAAGTCTCCGGCCTGCGTCCTTTTCGTCAACGACGGCTCGACTGACAACGGTGGCGCTCTCGTAAAGGAGATCTGCTCAAGGCATGAGGATTTTTTCTACATCTCTCTTGAGCACAACACCGGCCTTAGCGGAGCGCTGAAAGCCGGCTTCGACAACTGCTTCTCGCCGTGGCTCGGCTATATCGACGCCGACTTCCAGACGGACCCTGAGGATTTCAATCTCCTGCTGCAATTTGCAGACGAATACGAGATGGTCACGGGCATACGCGCCAAACGCAACGACGGCTTCGTAAAAAAGGCTTCCAGCCGCTTCGCCAACGCCTTCAGAAGGGCCTTCACCCATGACGGCGTTTCAGACACAGGCTGTCCGCTCAAAGTGATCCGCACCGACGTGGCTCGCCGCTTCCCGATGTTCAATGGCATGCACCGCTTCCTCCCCGCCCTCACCCAGATGGCCGGCGGCAAAGTGAAGCAGGTCGAGGTGCGCCACTATCCCCGCACCGCCGGCAAATCCAAATACCATCTCTTCAACCGTCTGCTCGGCCCTCTCGGCGACTGCTTCGGCTACCGCTGGATGGCAAAGAGATATATCGACTACAAGATTAAGGACGACAGCGTAAATGAATAGCCAGTGGTACATATATGCTCTTGGCTTCGTTGCGCAGGGATTGTTCTCTGCCCGCATACTCGTGCAGTGGCTCATGTCCGAGAAGCAGAAGAAGGTCGTCAACCCGACCATCTTCTGGGTGCTGAGCCTCGTGGCGTCGGTTGTGTATTTCATATACGCATGGCTGCGCAACGACTTCTCGATAATGCTCGGGCTGTTCATCTCCTATTTCATCTACCTGTGGAACATGGGGATGAAGGGAGTCTGGAAGAAACTGCCCGACGCAGTGCGGATACCTCTGGTGTCGGTGCTTATCGCACTGCCGTTCGTGGCAGTGTCCGTACTCTTCCTGAAAGATCCGGGCTCAGCCGTGGCAAACCTCTTCCACAACGACCTCATCCCGACATGGATGATAGTCATGGGAACAGTCGGCCAGCTCGTCTTCACCGTCCGCTTCATCTACCAGTTCCTCTATTCCCGCAAGCGCAACGAGTCGCTGCTGCCCGTCGGCTTCTGGATCATCGGCATCGTGGGCTCCAGCATCCTGGTGACTTACGGCGCCCTACGGCATGACTGGGTGCTCCTCATAGGGCAGGGCTTCGGACTGGTGACATACATCCGCAATCTAATGATATGGAGAAAAAGTCACCAAGCCTCTTAGTGCTGTTCGGCCTTTGTGCCGCCGCTCTGCTGCCGCTCATGCTTTTCAGGGACCCTACCGTAAGCAATGAGCTCCGCTATCTGAGCATAGCGGACGAGGCTTTGCGCGACGGGCATATCTTCGCCTTTTACAATCATGGCGTGCCATACGCCGACAAGCCGCCGCTATATTTCTGGCTGATGATGGTTGGAAAGCTGGTGTTCGGCTGCCACAGCATGCTCTGGCTGTCGCTGTTGTCGCTGATTCCTGCCTTCGTGACTGTGGCAGTGCTGGACCGCTGGTGCGCTCCGGCCCTTGACGGCAAACTCCGCATAGCCGCCGCAGCCGCCCTGTTGACGACTTTCTATTTTGCAGGAAGCGCAGTGACGGCGCGCATGGACATGCTGATGACTATGTTCATCACCCTGGCCCTCTACACCTTCTACCGCATGTATGAGGGTGACAGCAGGCTGAGTCTGCGCATCGCCTTCCCCGTTTATATCTTCCTAGCCATATTCACAAAAGGCGCAGTGGGCTTCATAGTGCCGCTGCTCTGCGTGCCGGCCTTCCTGCTTGAGAAAAAGCAGCTGCGCACTATCGGCCGTTACTGGGGCTGGCTGACATGGGGCATCCTTGCGCTGCTCTGCGGCCTTTGGTTCTGGCTGGCCTACCGCGAAGGCGGGGCGGATTATCTCCACAACCTGCTCTTCCACCAGACTGTCGACAGGGCCGTGGACGCCTTCGACCACAAAGCTCCGTTCTACTACTATCTGCTGCACTTCTGGTACATCATGTTCCCTTGGTGCATACTTGTGGCCGGCGCGATAGTCATAGCCTTCATCCGCCGCAGGAAGATGGACGACCGCACCCTGTTTTTCTGCAGCACTCCGGTGATGATCATGCTGATGCTGTCGCTGGTTAGCTCTAAGCTCGACATCTATTTCCTCCCGGCTGCCGGCCTTGCAATCTATGCGACCTTCATGCTGCTGCCGGAGCTTGGAGCTAAACATTTCGTGCGATGGGCACTGCTCGTGCCGCTGGCCCTTGCCGCAATCCTGCTGCCCGGCGCTTTCTATATGTCGAGGAATGTCGCTGATGCCACCAATTTCACAAGCGTGTTGAGCCCATGGCTGCTTGTGCCGCTGGAGGCCGGAATCATCGCTGCTATACCGGCTATATTCCATGACAATATCAAAGCCGTGACCTGCCGTTTCGCCGCCGGCCTCTACGCCGCCCTGCTCATCTTCGGCCTGCAGGTGGAGAAGGTCAATCCCTACATCGGATACCGCACTCTCTGCAAAGAAGCTCTTTCTGCCGCTGAGGAGAATGGCATCGACCGCTTCGTGCTCGCCACCTTCCCGGACGGAGTGCCGCTGATGGAACGCGGAGAGAATGCGGACGTCTATCTCGGCAAGCCTCTCGAGCTGCAGCCGCTGTCGGTCATAGAGAATTCTGTTGACAGCCTCGTGGGAGACACAAATGGAATCATTGTGTTCACCATAACGCATAAAAAACCTACATTTGTAGTATATGAACACTATTAAGCAAACGATACCGCATGCCCAGCTGGAAGTCAGCCGCAGCGCGGTGCTCAACAACTATAAATATTACCGTTCTAAGCTGAAACCCGGCACCAAGATGCTGGTAGTGGTAAAGGCTAATTCATACGGCCACGGCGCCACCGAATTCGCACGCCTGCTGGAAGAGGCGGGAGTCGACTACCTTGGCGTAGCCACACCCCTCGAGGGCATCCGACTGCGCAAGGACGGCATCAAGCTTCCGATTCTGGTGCTTACCACCGGCACTGAAAGCTACCCTGAAATCATAGAGTACGACCTCGAGCCCGGCATCCCCACAATGGAGGCCCTCAAGCGCTTCAGCGACGAAGTTGCCAAATCGGGCCGCAGCGGTTACCCCATACACATCACCCTCGACACCGGAATGCACCGTCTCGGCTTCGTTCAGCAGGAGCTGGACGCCCTTATGGCATTCATGAAGATAGAGAAGAACCTGAAAGTGAAATCGCTCTACTCTCACCTTGCCGCAGCGGATGAATATGTCCACGACGATTTCACCCGCGGCCAGATCGCCCTTTTCGAGCAGATGAGCGAGAAACTGAGCGCTTCGTTCGGCTACAAGCCGCTCCGCCACATCCTGAACACGGCCGGCATCGAACGTTTCACCGAATTCCAGATGGATATGGTCCGTCTCGGCCTCGGAATCTACGGTTTCAGTTATGATGATCAGAAGCCGCTCCAGACAACCTGCAGCTTCCGCTGCCCTATAATCCAGATCAAGCATCTCAAGCCTGAAGACGGCACTGTGGGCTACGGTCGCAAGGGCTTGCTGTCAAAGAATGGCAACACTATAGCAACTATCTGCGTGGGCTATGCCGACGGCCTCAACCGTCACCTCGGCAATGGCAAGGCTTCTTTTGAAGTCAACGGCAAGATGGCTCCGACAATCGGCAGCATCTGCATGGATATGTGCATGATCGACATCACCGGCATCGACGCCGAGGTGGGAGACATAGTTACAATCTTCGGCAAGAACCCTACTGCAAAAGACCTCGCCGACAAGATAGCTACTATCCCGTACGAAATCTTCACGGCCATCGACAGCCGCGTCAAGAGAATAATGGTCGATTAAATCCGAAGGTTTCCGCCCTTACAGCAGTTTTCCCTGCTCTCCGAGCTGGCTGTCCTTGAATCCGAGGAAATAGAGCACTCCGTCAAGTCCTATGGTAGACAAGGACTGGCGGGCGCTTTCCACTACGCGGGGTTTCGCGTGGAAGGCGATTCCGAGGCCGGCTTCCTGAAGCATGGGGAGGTCGTTGGCACCGTCACCGACAGCAATTGTCTGGGCGATGTTGACCTTCTCGGTTTGGGCGATTAGGCGGAGCAGGTCGGCCTTGCGGCGGCCGTCCACTACTTCACCGAGGTAACGGCCTGTCAACTTACCGTCCTCTCCTATCTCAAGCTCGTTGCAATAGACATAATCGATGCCGTAGCGACGCTGCAGATATTCTCCGAAGAAGGTGAACCCGCCGCTCAAGATAGCGATCTTGTAGCCGCAGGTCTTGAGGATGCTCATCAGACGGTCCGTGCCCTCGGTTATAGGCAGGTTCCGGGCAATGTCCTGCATCACAGACACGTCGAGACCTTTGAGCAGGGCGACCCTTTGGGTGAAACTTTCCTTGAAATCTATCTCCCCGCGCATGGCGCTGGCGGTGATTGCTGCTACCTGGTCGTACACTCCGTGACGGCGGGCCATCTCATCGATGCACTCGGCCTGTATGAGAGTTGAATCCATATCGAAGCAGATGAGACGCCTCATGCGGCGGTACATGTCGTCCTTCTGGAATGAGACATCCATCCCGTTCTCGGCAGACATGGCCATGATATCTTTCTGGAAAGAGGATTTGTCTTCGAGGGTTCCGCGAATCGAGAATTCAACGCAGGCGCGAACGTTTCGTTCGGGGTGCATGATGCTCATACGCCCGGTGAGCCTGCGGATGGCGTCGATGTTGAGCCCGTGGGCTGAGATAACCTTGGTCGCAGCTTCAATCTGCTTCGCGCTCAGGGTCCTGCCTATGACGGTGAGGATGTAGCGGTTGCGGCCCTGGCGGCCGGCCCAGGCCTCGTAATCTTCATCGGAAACAGGTTCGAAGCCTATCCCGACCCCGAGTTCGCTGGCCTTGAACAGGAGCTCTTTCATCATCTGGCCGGACTTATCCTCCTCTATGCGGATGAGGAATCCCAGCGACAGGGTGGAATGGATATCAGCCTGCCCTATGTCCAGGATCTGGGCGTCGAAACCCGCGAGGACTGTCATGAATTCCGTAGTCAACCCTATCCGGTCTTTGCCGGAAATGCGAATCAGTATCTGCTCCATCTTTGCCATAAAACATTAGTTGGAATAGACTTCAAAGTTACAAAAACAATTCAACTCTGGTTAATTTGCCGTAAAAAGGGTATCTTTATGCAAATTTGACTTTTCTATGAAAAAACTATTATTGCTTCTTGCGCTTACTTTATGCATAAGCGCCAACGCTCAAGATGAAGCCCTGAGGCTTATCGCAGAGAATCCGGACCGTGCTTCAAACAACATGCACTCATACGAATTCCCCGAGATTGTCGACACAAAGGCGCCGAAAGGCTTCAAACCTTTCTATATCTCGCACTATGGCCGTCACGGTTCCCGTTATGAGCAAAATTCAACTTTCGCCCGTGCTGCCATCGCAGGCTTTGCATACCTTGACTCGCTGAACCTGCTTACTGATGCCGGCAAAGCTCTGTATGCCGATGTCAAAGCCGTCCAGGACGCTCACGTCGGAATGGAAGGTTCCCTGACTCCCCGTGGAGCCCGCGAACATCAAACGCTTGCCAGAAGGATGGTGCAGCGCTTCCCCGCCGTGTTCAAGAACAAGGACCGCTGGGAGGTGAACAGCTTCTCCAGCACCAACTTCCGCTGCATCGTCAGCATGTGTAACTTCACCAATGCCCTGAACGAGGAGAGTCCCCGACAGGAATTCACATTCACGAGCGCCGAGCGCTTCATGAGATACATCAACCCCAGCCTCAACATACCGAGGCCCGGTGTTCCGCCGCCCGCGCCGCTGACACCCGAGCAACTCGCCCGCTATCGCAGCAGTAGCAGCAGTTCTGCGGCAGCCCCGTTCGCTCCCGCTCCCGGCACACCCGGATATGATTTCACCCGCTTCTTGACTCCTCTCTTCACTGACCTCGACGTAGCGCTGTCACATCTTGGAAATCCCGAGCCTTTCGTGAAGGCCATCTATACTGCCGGAGGTCTCTGCCAAGACATCGACTTCCTTGGCATCGACATCTACCGCAAATATTTCACTCCGGAAGAACTTGTTTACTTCTGGTATTCAGGCAATGATTCCATCTACCGCATGTGGGGTGGTTCTGAAGAGAACGGCGACGTAATCCGCTACGCCATCCGTCCCCTGATGATGGACTTCATCGAGAAAGCCGATGCCGCAATGCAGCCCGGCAGCCACCGTACAGCCGACCTGCGTTTCGGTCACGACACCTCTATACTGCCGCTCTTCGCCCTGATGGGTGTCGACGACCCCCAGAACCGTGTCTTCCCCTACAAGGAAGCTCATGAGAGAGGCTGGTATTCATTCTTCCAAATTCCTATGGCTACCAACTGCCAGATGATTTTCTACCAGAACAAAAAGGGAGAAGTCCTGACCAAGGTCCTCTACAACGAGAAAGAAGTCCTCATCCCCGGCATCGAGCCGGTTTCAGGCCCCTACTACCGCTGGGACGAGCTGAAGGCTCATTTCATCAAGCTTTGCGACGAAGCCGCTGCGCCTTGGAGACGTGCAGGTATCTTTTAGTTGAAACACCTCACAGACTTAAACACTAAATAGCATAAAATGAAAAGATTTATTCTCTTTCTGGCCGCTGCCATACTCTGCATGAGCGCAAGCGCCCAGGTCAAAGAGGACTTCGTGCCCTCACCCAACAACCAGTCGGGAAAACAATACCCGATGGTCAACTCTGAAAGATGTGTCCGCGTCCAAGTTAAAGCGCCCGACGCCAAGTCAGTCAAACTCGACATCGGCGGTGTAAAATATGACCTCGTAAAGGATGCCGACGGAGTATGGACAGGAGAATCAGCCCCGCAGGATGAGGGCTTCCACTATTATCAGCTCAATATCGACGGTGCCGACGTTCCCGACCCTTCAAGCTTGTATTATTATGGTGCAAGCCGCTGGGGCAGCGGTATCGACGTTCCCGCTTCAGACCAGGACTTCTACGCTGTGAAGAATGTTCCCCAGGGCCAGATGCGCGAGATTTACTACTGGTCAAATACAAACCAGGCTATGCGCCACTGCTTCGTTTACACTCCGGCCGAATACGACCAGAACCCTAACAAACGCTATCCTGTTCTTTATCTCCAGCACGGTGGCGGCGAGAACGAATATGGATGGCCTCAGCAGGGCAAGACAGCCCAGATCATGGACAACCTCATCGCAGAAGGCAAAGCTGTTCCCTTCATCATCGTGATGGAGAACGGCTCATGGACCATGCCGCGTCCGGCAATGGGCCAAGGTGCTCCTCAGGGCCAGCGTCCGGCAATGGGCCAAGGTGCTCCTCAGGGCCAGCGTCCGGCAATGGGCCAAGGTGCTCCTCAGGGCCAGCGTCCTGCAGGTGGCGGTGGCTTCGGCATGCCGGCCAACTGGGCTGACGGCTTCGCCAACACTCTCATCAAAGACGTCATCCCTATGATTGACGCCCGTTTCCGCACCATTCCTGACAAAGAGCACCGCGCTATGGCCGGCCTCTCTATGGGTGGCATGCAGACCAAGTCGATCACAGTGGCTCACCCCGAAGTGTTCTCTAACCTGGGAATCTTCAGCGGCGGCACTATCACCGTTGATGACATAAAGAACAACCCCGAATTCGCAAAGACTCTTAAACTTGTCTTCGTAAGCTTCGGAAGCCGTGAGTTGGAAAACCGCGTTGCCGGTTTCGGTGACGGCACCGACCCGCGCCAGGAGACTGAAGAGTTGGCAGCTACAGGCGTGAACGCACACTTCTACGTTTCACCCGGCACTGCTCATGAGTGGCAGAGCTGGCGTCGCGCCCTGTACCAGTTCGCTCAACTGTTGTTCAAATAGGAATTGACTAGCCGATACCAAGCTCATGGGCCTTTTCTTCCATGAGCTTGTAGGCGGCGTCAAAGTCATTGGGAATAACCCCGTCGAGGATAGCGTTCTTGACGTATTCTTTGATGGTCCCGATCTCGTTGCATGGAGGAATTCCGTATTTCTCCATAATCAGGTCACCAGTGATGGGGTTCTTGAAATTGCGGATGCGGTCTTTTTCTTCCACTTCCACAATCTTATCCATAACAAGGTCGTAGTTGCGTTTATACAACTCGACCTTTTTGTCATTTTTAGAGGTGATGTCGGCCTTGCAGAGGATCATCAGGTCTTCAAGGTCCTCCCCTGCGTCGAAGACGAGACGGCGCACTGCCGAGTCGGTAACTTCGTCGGTTACGAGGGATATAGGACGCATGTGGAGCTGGACGAGCTTCTGCACATATTTCATTTTCTCGTTCAGCGGCATCTTGAGTTGCTTGAAGATGCCCGGAATCATGCGGGCACCGATAAAATCATGGTTGTGGAAAGTCCAGCCGATGGCGGGATCCCACTTCTTCGTGGCGGGCTTGCCGACGTCATGCAGCAGGGCAGCCCAGCGCAGCCAGAGATTGTCGCTAACCGCAGCAACATTGTCCAGCACCTGCAAAGAATGTTTGAAATTATCCTTATGGCCGCGGCCTTCCATGGTCTCTATGCCCTTGAGGTTTGCCACCGCGGGCAGGATGAGCCTCAGCAGGTCACATTCGTCGAAAAGTTCGAAGCCGCGGGACGGGGTGGGCGCCAGGAGTATCTTGTGCAGCTCTTCGGCAATGCGTTCCTTTGAAAGGATTTCCAGACGCTGGCGGTTGCGGCGGATGGATTCCATCGACTCGGGGACTATGGTGAGCCCGAGCTGCGTCGAGAACCTGATGGCGCGGATCATCCTCAGAGGGTCGTCGCTGTAGGTCGTGTCGGGGTCGCAGGGTGTGCGGATGATACCGTTGTTCAGGTCCTGAATGCCGCCGAACGGGTCGACGAGCGCTCCGAAATCCTCCTGCTGCAGGCTGAAGGCCATGGCGTTGATGGTAAAGTCGCGCCTCAGCTGGTCATCCTCGAGCGTACCGTCTTCCACTATGGGGTTGCGGCTGTTGCGGTTGTAAGACTCCTTGCGGGCGCCGACGAATTCCACCTCGATGCCTTTGTAGCGAAGCATGGCAGTGCCGAAATTCTTGAACACCGACACCTTGGTGCGGAGCCTCGAAGCCACCGATGCGGCCAGCTCGATGCCGCTGCCTTCCACGACTATGTCGACGTCGTTGCTGGGGCGTTGCAGGAACCAGTCTCTAACGTAGCCGCCGATGACGAAAGCCCTCACGCCGAGCAGGCGGGCCTGCTCGCTGACTATCTTGAATATGCTATGGTCTAGGGGGCCTTTCATGCTGCCGAGATTTCGTTGTATTTAGGGATTGAACCAATGAACTCGAAGCTGCCGGAGGCAGGGTCCATCTTGGCGATGCAGGTGCGCTTGCCGTTGGTAATCATTATGTACCCGACGCCGAGGACCATGTTGTAGCGGACCACCTGGTCGATGACGCTGTCAGTCAACTTTACCGAAGGGGCCTTGCACTCCACCAGCATCGCTGGAGCGAGGTCTCGGCCGTAGACAATGATGTCCGCGCGGTACTGCAGACCGTTGAACTTGAAGCCCTGCTCGACGGCGATGTGGGTCTCCGGAACCTCCATGACTCCCATCAGATTGGATATGACGGCCTGGCGGACTTCCTCCTCGGGAGTGCGCTCGACGTATTTTTTGCGTATGGGGTCAAAAATCTGCGACATAAACAGGCTTCAAAGCTCATTGCAAAGATACTCAAAAATAATTACCTTCGCTTTATGGCAAGAAACACCTCAGACACCGTCCAGCAGTTCGCCTCCCTCGAGGCCGACATCCTTGCCGGCAAGTTCAGCCCGTACTACCTCCTTTTCGGCAAAGAGCATTTCTACATCGACAGGCTCTGCTCGCTGCTGATGGAAAAGACGCTGCCGCCGGAGGAGAGGGATTTCGGGCAGTTGGTGTTTTACGGGGCCGACGCCGACGCGGCGCAGGTCGTCAGCGCTGCAAGGCAGTACCCGATGATGGTTTCCCGCCAGGTCGTGGTGGTCAAGGAGGCGCAGATGATGAAGAAAATCGAGCAGATTGCCGATTACTATTCCAACATCGTCCCCACCACCATCCTCATCGTCTGCTACAAGACTCCCAACGACAACACCAGCACCAAGAACATCGACAAGCGCACCAAGTTCTACAAGGACGCCTCCAAAGTCGGCGTGGTGTTCGAGTCCAACCCCGTACAGGAGGGCCGCATCCCGCTATGGATAGAGCAGTATGTGAAGTCGAAGGCGATGGAAATCACTCCCGACGCCTCGATGATGCTGGCCGAGGCCTGCGGCACCGACCTGAGCAAGATAGCCCTTGAGGTCGACAAACTCTCGAGACTTTTCGGCGAGGCTGACCGCAAGCGTATCACTGCGGACATCGTCGAGGAGAATGTCGGCATCAGCCGCGACTACAGCGTCTTCGAACTGACCAAGGCCCTTTCGGCAAAAGACACCGCGGCAGTCTACCGCATCGCCGTGTTCTTCGGCCAGAGTCCCAAGCGTTTCCCCATCCAGATGATTATGGGCGCCCTGAGCAGCCACTTTATCAAAATCCTGCGCTACCATGCCGCCGTGGCCGACCGTGCTCCGCGTGCCGAGATAGCTGCGGCAGTCGGCATCAATCCATATTTCCTCGGCGAATATGAAACTGCTGCCCGCAACTATCCTCTGAAGAAATGCATGAAAGTGATTGCAGTGCTGCGCGAATATGACTACCGCAGCAAGAGCAATGCCCGCGGCAGCGCCGATGACGGCGAACTGCTGCTGGAGCTGGTCTCAAGAATTCTCAACGGTTAGTTTCAGGGGAGGACGACTTCCACGATCCGTCCTATCTGCGCACTGTCGAAAGTCCTTTCGACCTTGATGTAATTCCTCGTATAGCCGAACATCTTCCCACCCTTGTCGGTGCTTTCGAAAAGCACTTGCTCGCGGCGTCCTTCATTGGCCTTGCAGAAGGCAGCATGCAACCTTTCGCAGAGCTCCTCGAGCATCTGCACGCGCTTTGTCTTGACACACTCCTGCACCTGGGGTTTCATCTTGGCAGCGACGGTGCCGGCCCTGCGGGAATACGGGAAGATATGGATGAACGCCGGCTCAATCTTTTCGAGGAAACGGTAAGTCTCCATGAAATCTTCGTCGGTCTCGCCGGGGAAGCCCGCGATGACGTCGATGCCGAAGAAGACATTGTCCATCTTCGAGCGGATGTATTCTATCTTGCGGGCGAAGAATGCAGTGTCGTAGCGGCGGTGCATCGCAGCCAGCGTCTTGTCGCAGCCGCTCTGCAGAGGGATGTGGAAATGAGGGAGGAACTTTGTGCCGGATGCTATCCAGTCGACTATCTCGTCGGTCAGCAGATTCGGCTCGATCGAAGAAATGCGGTAGCGCTCGATGCCTTCCACCTTGTCGAGGGCCTTCAGCAGGTCGAGGAAGCTCTCCCCGGTGCTACGGCCGAAGTCGCCGGTATTGACGCCTGTCAGTACGACTTCCTTTATGCCTGCGGCGGCGATTTCCCGAGCTTGGGCAGTCAGTTCGGCGATGGAGATGTTGCGGCTCGCTCCCCTTGCCAGCGGCACTGTGCAGTAGGTGCAGAAATAGTCGCAGCCATCTTGAACCTTGAGAAACGAACGGGTCCTTTCACCGGACGACCATGCGCCCATGAAGTTGACGGCGTCGGCTCGGGGCGTATTGTATATGCCCCCCTGCCCTTCCAAAGCCACTTCCACGGTCCGGCTCTTGTCTTTCGCTCCGAGGACGGCATACACCCCTTCCAGCGCTGCGATCTCTTCGGGTTTCAGCTGCGCGTAGCAACCTGTGACCACGATGCGGGCCTCGGGGTTGAGTTTGTGTAGGCGGCGGATGATGTTGCGGCACTTCTTGTCGGCATGCTCCGTCACCGAACAGGTGTTAATCACGTATATGTCCGCGGGCTTGGTCGGCTCGACATGGCTGTAGCCCCTCTCCTCGAAGGAGCGGGCCATCGTGGATGTCTCGGCATAATTCAGCTTGCACCCGAGAGTGACGAACGCGACTGTCTTGTCCATATCAGCAATAGATGGTGACTGATGCATATCCCTGGCCGCGGGGTTCGTATTTGCCGTCGTAGGGAGGGTTGAACTTCGTTACCGTCA
>Ga0310786_10006191_pt1 | contig 16009 bp, 14 predicted proteins | sample AusTroGonzalo_MG_FD_203881 | JGI IMG/M metagenome (GOLD analysis project Ga0310786, IMG submission 203881) | Bovine rumen microbial communities from tropical cattle in Woodstock, Queensland, Australia - Gonzalo_03 (v2) (version 2) | ecosystem: Host-associated > Mammals > Digestive system >... | reverse complement strand
TGGCCATCTCGGTAATCCGGCAGACGTGTGCCGATAGAGAGTGGAACCGTTTGACCATTGTTACCACTCACCGCAAAGGCTACGGGAAAACATACGCGAGCCGTCGTCTGCTTCCATTGAGGCGCGTAGTCGCGGTACTCGGCCGGAGACATCGAGGTGATCATCTTAAAATCGACCCATCCGATCTGTCCATCCAAGTCAGACTTGATGCGCTTCCAGCGCGGTACTTCTTCCAAGATAGTACAGGTCTCACCAAACATAAGTTGGGTCAACTGTTCACTCTCCTCGGCCGGATCTTTTCGGACGGGAACGATGCTATGTAAGATAATGGCTTTCATCAGTTACCAGACCTCTTGTGGATGGTCGGATTCAAGTTTGGGATAATCGATCGAGTAGTGGAGACCACGGCTCTCTTTGCGCTCGATAGCCTGGCGCGTGATGAGGTAGCCCACATTGATCATATTACGCAATTCGCATATATCGCGCGTAGCCTTGACGCGCTTGAAGAGGTCTTCGGTCTCCTCGTAGAGGAGGTCGAGACGTTCCCATGCACGGCGCAACCGCAAATCGGAGCGGACAATTCCCACATAGGTAGACATAATCTGGCCCACCTCACGCACGTCCTGGGCGATAAGCACGCGTTCCTCATTAGAGAGCGTGCCTTCGTCGTTCCACTCCGGAACGGCATCATTCCAATCGTACTGGTCCACTACACCAAGACTATGCTTAGCCGCAGCATCTGCATAAACGACGGCCTCGATGAGAGAGTTGCTGGCCAGTCGGTTACCACCGTGCAGGCCGGTGCACGAGCACTCACCCACAGCGTAGAGACGATGGATCGTGCTCTCTCCATCAAGATTAACCTTGATACCACCGCACATATAATGAGCACAGGGGGCGACAGGGATATAGTCCTTGGTAATATCGATACCGATACTCAGGCACTTGGCGTAGATATTAGGGAAATGATGCTTGGTCTCCTCCGGATCCTTGTGGGTAACATCGAGGCAGACATGATCGATAGCATGAATCTTCATCTCATTATCGATGGCTCGAGCTACGATATCGCGCGGCGCCAAGGATAGACGCGGGTCGTACTTCTGCATAAACTCCTCGCCGTTAGGCAGACGCAGAATACCACCATAACCGCGCATAGCTTCGGTAATCAGATATGCCGGATGGGTTTCCTGGGGATTGAAGAGAGAGGTCGGATGGAACTGAACGAACTCCATGTCCTTGACCATTCCCTTGGCGCGATACACCATTGCTATACCATCGCCGGTAGCAATCTCGGGATTGGTAGTAGTGGCATAAACGGCACCCGTGCCACCCGTCGCCATAAGCGTAACGCGGCTAAGGAAAGTATCTATCTTTTGGGTTTCGGGATTGAGCACATAGGCTCCGTAACATTCTATATCGGGTGTACGGCGCGTAACGCGCATGCCGAGGTGGTGCTGGGTGATGATTTCCACCGCAAAATGATTCTCAAGCACCTCGATATAGGGATTGCTGCGCACGGCAGCCATCAGTCCGCGCTGGATCTCAGCGCCGGTATCATCCGCATGGTGGAGGATACGGAACTCGGAGTGTCCTCCCTCGCGATGGAGATCGAAAGTGCCATCCTCTTTCTTGTCAAAATTGACACCCCACTGCACCAGTTCACGGATAGCCTGTGGCGCATTGCGTACCACCTGCTCTACGGCTTGGGGATCGGACAACCAATCTCCGGCCACCATCGTATCATGAATATGCTTCTCAAAATCGTCTACCATAAGATTGGTGACAGAAGCGATACCGCCCTGCGCCTTAGCCGTATTGGCCTCCTCGAGGGATGTCTTACAGCAAAGGGCTATACGATAACGACCAGTACGCGCTATCTGGAGTGCGTAACTCATACCGGCGACACCTCCGCCGATAATCAGAAAATCATACTTACGAATCATATCTGAAAGCGGTCTCCCGCTAAAAAACGGTGCAAAGTTACTGCAAATTTACGACATACGCAATAGTTAGCGTGCTTTTCCGAGCGCAAAAACGCTAAAACAGCTTCCCCGAAAGGCTGTCATGGTCTGAAGACAAGAGCGAATCGTAGATCCGGTAGTGATAATATCATCCACGAGGAGGATGTGGCGATGGTAGAGCTCCTCGGGATGGGAGACGGCAAAGATGTCCTGCACATTATCGGCTCGGCGATCGGATTGGAGCAGCGCCTGTTTAGGGTTGTTACGGGTTCGAAAGAGATGAGAGGTGTCGATAGGAATACCGGTGACCTTGCTCAGACCGCGAGCGATCCATTCAGACTGGTTGTAGCCTCGTTGGCGGAAACGACGAGGATGAAGCGGTACAGGCATAATCACATCCACTCCGGCGAAGAACTCATCGGCCTGAAACTCTTCGGCCGCTATGCACGCCAACTCACGAGCGACTTCCGGACGCTCGTTGTATTTAAGCTGATGGATAGCGTGGCGGAAGGTAGAATCATGGTCATAGAAGAGGAAAGCGGCAGCAGATAGCACATGTGGCACATCGCGAAAGAGCATCTCCGTGCTATTTTGGCGCAACCGAGCTTGCTCGGTACGAGGCAGGGCCGCGAGACAAGAGGGGCAGATGGTTGAGTTTGCCTCATCCACATATCGCCCACAAAAAGCACATCGATTTGGAAAAAAGACGGAAAGCAGGCTATCGAACAGTAACATAGGCAAAAAGAATACACGCACAAGACGGAATCTCGTGCGTGTGTGCGTGTGCGACTAATTATAAGGTAACACCATTCTTAAAGATAGCTATCTCATGGTAGCCGTTACGTTCGTTGTTGACCTCGCGTCCGTTTGCCACCTCGATGACGAAATCAGCAAAGCGACGTGCCACCTCGTCCATCGGTTCACCCTCGGCAATAACGCCCGCGTTAAAGTCAATCCATTTGGGTTTATTCTGATAGAGAGCTGAGTTGGTAGATATCTTCATCGTAGGCACATAGGTGCCGAACGGCGTGCCGCGACCGGTCGTAAAGAGCACCATATGGCATCCGCACGAAGCGAGGGCAGTAGAAGCCACTAAATCGTTGCCCGGTGCGGAGAGCAGATTGAGTCCCTTGACCTGGAGGCGCTCGCCATAAGGCATCACGCCACGAACGAGCGACTTACCGCATTTCTGGGTGCAGCCAAGCGCCTTATCCTCGAGCGTAGATATACCACCTGCTTTGTTTCCCGGGCTAGGGTTCTCGCCTACAGGCTCGCCATGGGAAAGGAAATAATCCTTGAAGTCGTTGATGAGGGAGACGGTCTGGTCGAAAAGTTCGCGATTTGCGCAACGATCCATCAGTATGGTCTCGGCACCAAACATCTCAGGCACTTCGGTCAGCACAGTAGTGCCACCCTGAGCTACGAGCCAATCGGACAGGCAGCCAAGAAGCGGGTTGGCTGTAATACCGGAGAATCCATCGGAGCCACCGCACTTAAGACCTACGCGCAGTTCGCTAAGCGGACAAGGGGTGCGCTTGTCCTCCTGCGTCTTGGCATACAACTCGCGCAGGATAGGCATACAGTACTCCACCTCATCACCTTGAATCTTCTGAGACACTACAAAGCGTACGCGATCCTCATCGATTTCTCCGCAGAACTCACGGAACACATCAGGCTGGTTGTTCTCGCATCCGAGTCCAACAACGAGGATAGCACCAGCATTAGGATGATGAACCATATCGCGAAGAATCTTCTTAGTATTCTCATGGTCGTCGCCCAACTGAGAGCATCCGTAGTTGTGCGGGAAAGCAAAAATATTGTCGGCACCTGTCTCCGCACGGAGGCGTTCGGCACACTTCTGAACAATACCATTCACGCAACCGACGGTAGGGATGATCCACACCTCGTTACGAATACCCACCTGTCCGTCGCGACGGCGATAGCCCATGAACGTACGTTTCTCGTTAGGGATGTCAAGAATGACCTCACGCGGATGGTACTCGTAGGAGAGCAGTCCGGCCAGATTGGTCTTGATATTGTTCTCGTTCATCCACGAGCCGGCTTTCTTCGCCTCGCGAGCATGGCCAATAGGGAATCCGTACTTGATCACATTCTCACCCTCAGCCAGATCGGCAATAGCGATCTTATGGCCAGCAGGCACATCTTCAAGGACGGTAATCTGACGGCCATCCACTTCTATAACGGCACCTGCCGACTGAGGCTGTATAGCTACAACCACATTGTCGGCAGGATTGATTTTCAGGACACTAGTCATTAGTCGTTAGTCGTTGGTCGTTAGAGAATCGATTTAACGGTTTCGAGCATACCCTTGCTCTGGATGTCGTTGAGGAAGCCGACTACCATATCGGTCAGGCCAGGAATCTTATTCAGGTTCTCCTTCGACTCCTTCCAGATGATGTCGGTAGCACCCAGCACACCCTCAGCCACCTTGCGGGTGTCACCCGTAGCCCAGAGTTGCTTCAGCAGGTCCATGATCTCCTGTGCATCGTTCGGCTCGATAGGAGCACCATCTGCACGGGTACCACCCTTGTAGTAGGTAATAATGGCTGCCAAACCGAGCACGAGGCCCTTAGGCAGTTCCCCCTTACGCTCGAGATAGGTCTTGAGACCCGGCAGATCGCGCGTCTCGAATTTCGGGAACGAATTCAGCATGATAGAGGTAACAGCGTGGTCTACATATGGGTTGTTGAAGCGCTCGAGGACAGACTCGCCATAAGCCTTCAACTCGTCCTTCGGCAGGTTGAGCGTCTCGAGCAATTCTTCGAACATCACCTTGTGGATATACTTACCCAGAATCTCATGGTTGCAAGCATCACGTACGATATTGACGCCACTGAGGTAGGTAACCGGACTGAGCACGGTATGCGGGCCATTGAGCAAGGTCACTTTGCGCTCGTGGTACGGTTTCTCGCTCTCTGCAATCAGCACATTCAGACCTGCTTTGTTTGCCGGGAACTCAGCCTCTAGTTCGGCAATCGACATATTCTCGGGTTTCTCAATTACCCAGAGATGGAATATCTCGGCCTGAACAACAAGGTTGTCGGCATAGCCCACTTTCTCCTGGATTTCTGCGATATCCTTGCGCGGGAAGCCGGGAACGATACGGTCAACGAGCGTAGCGCAAACATAGTTGTATTTCTCAAACCACTCCTTGAAACCCTGATAGTCGGCTCCGAAGTCATCCTTCCAGAGTTCGATATACTTGCGGATACAATCTTTCAGGTGGTGACCATTGAGGAAAATCAACTCACACGGCATGAATATTAACCCCTTGCTAGGGCAGCCATTGAAGGTCTTGTAGCGACGGAAGAGGAGCTGAACCAACTTGCCAGGATACGCACTTGCCGGTGCGTCGGTGAACTTGCAAGACGGATCGAAGGTGATACCTGCCTCGGTGGTATTGGAGATCACGAAGCGGATGTCGGGCTGGTCAGCTAGCGCCATGAATGCAGCATTTTGGCTGTACGGATTCAGAGCACGCGAGATAACATCGATGCGCTCGAGCGAGTTAACAGCCTTGCCGTCCAATCGCCCCTGGAGGTTGACATGATACAAGCAGTCCTGTCCGTTGAGCCAATCTACCATACCACGCTCTATCGGCTGCACTACAGCCACGGAACCGTTGAAGTTGGTCTTTGCATTCATGTTCCATACGATCCAGTCGACGAAGGCGCGCAGAAAGTTACCCTCTCCGAATTGGATGATTTTCTCAGGCATTACGCTCTTAGGCGCTGTCTGCTTGTTGAGTGCTTTTTTCATAAAAGTTGAGTATTTGAATGATTAATAATATATGCGCATCTTTTCACGTTGCAAAGGTAGTGATTTTATTGCAATAATGCAATAATAAATTGTCGTTTTTTGTAGAAATTTTGATTTTCGCATTCAAAGAAATATGTTTTTCAACTAATTTTTGTAAAAAAATCCCCAAAATTTTTGCATATGTTAAAAAAAAGCAGTACCTTTGCGCTCGAAAATAAATTTTCATAGTTAAGGTTTAGGTTTAATGAGCAATAGGAGGCTGTGAAGTTTCCTATTGCTTTTTAGACAAACCAAACACAAGTCCATAGGGTTTATCCTAAAAAGATACTGATTATGCAAACAACGAAAACAACGAATCAGTCGGAAAACGCGAGTAGCAAGATGCCCAATCTGAGCACTCCGGAAGAGGTGCGCAAAGCGATTATTGCATCGGAGATACTACAACGCAAATGGTAAACGAAAAATAACGAAAAAGAATATATGGCAGTAACTTACATGACCGCAGAAGGTCTGCAGAAACTAAAAGAAGAACTCCAAAGGCTGGAGGCTGTGGAGCGTCCACGCGTGATTGCCGCGATAGCAGAGGCGCGTGACAAAGGCGATTTGAGCGAGAATGCTGAATACGACGCTGCAAAAGAGGAACAAGGAATGCTAGAGAGCAAAATTGCTCAACTCAAGGGACGCATTATGGATGCACGCATCATTGACCGCAGTACCGTTTCGACCGACGAGGTGCAGATATTAACTAAGGTACGCGTGCGCGTTAAGAAAACGGGAGCAGAGAAAACCTATCAACTCGTCACCGAAGGCGAAGCCAATATTGCCGAGGGCAAGATTGCTGTAACCACTCCTATTGCCAAGGGACTGATGGGTAAGCACGTGGGCGAAACAGCCGAAGTACAGGTTCCGGCCGGCATCATGGAATTTGAGATTCTGGACATATCACTCTAAGACAGCAAAGTTATGACTATTTTTACGCGCATTATCAAAGGTGAGATACCCAGTTACAAGGTAGCGGAGGATGAGCGTTACTATGCATTCCTAGACATCAATCCGCTGCAGAAGGGACACACGCTAGTCATTCCAAAACTACCGGAGCCTGAAGCAGACTACATCTTCAACCTGGATGACGAGATATTGGCCGGATTGATGGTGTTTGCAAAAAAAGTAGCCCGCGGCCTCAAAGAGGCAACGGGCTGTAAGCGTGTAGGCGTAGCCGTGCTCGGGATGGAAGTGAATCACGTGCATATACATCTTGTTCCGATGAATTCGGAGAAAGATATGCTTTTCACCAACCCCAAACTGGAGTTGCCTAGCGACGAGATGGCCGAAATAGCCAACTCGATTGCAGAAGCGATTGAATCACTTAGCGCGTAACCACGTCTGGCTACGACCAAGCAGACCGGCGCGATCGAGCGAACCTCGGAGCACCAGTTTGCCATTCTTCAGGTAGATTTTACCATAGTAGAACTTACCAGACTCAGGATCAAGGAGTTTGCCACCGCGCAATTCTCCTTTTTCTTCGTGCATGCCACGGATAAATACCAGGCCCTCGAGTTTCTTATTCTTATCCGCGCCCTTACACTCGGTGCATACCGCATCCCTCGGTCCCATCAAAAGGCGGTCAATCTTTCCATAATAGAGGCCGTCTGAGCCACGATAGATAAGCACAACGGAATAGCTATTTCCGGTCTTATCATCCACGGTTTTCCATCTTCCGAGTATTTCATTCACTTGAGCAGAAGCCATTATGCTAAGACAAAGCAGGACGGCTAAAATATACATCCGTTTCATACTGATTGATTTGATTTCGCTGACAAAGTTATACAAAATTTTGCATATATGCAAATTCTTTTGTATCTTTGCAGCATGAAATTGGTTTTTGCATCAAATAATGCGCATAAGTTAGATGAAGTGCGTGCCATCATGCCGGCAGGAGTAGAAGTATTAAGTCTGCGGGATATCGGTTTTGACGCTGAGATAGATGAGAATGGTGCGACACTGGAGGAAAATAGTAAGATAAAAGCCGAGGCTGTGGCGGCTTTTATCAATGATGGAATGATGATAGATGGTGTATTTGCGGATGATACTGGACTGGAAATCAAGGCCTTAGGTGGTAAGCCAGGTGTGTATACTGCGCGTTGGGCAGGCGAGCCTGCAGCCAATCGCAAGAAAGCCTTAGCCGAATTAGCTGAGAAGACTAATCGCAATGCGCAGTTCAGGACGGTTATTACGCTGATTAAGGACGGGAAGACAGTTCAAGTGAGTGGAATCGTTCGCGGACAGATAGCAAAAGAGGAATACGGACAAGGTGGGTTCGGTTACGACCCGATCTTCATTCCGGAAGGTTACGACAAGACTTTCGGCGAGTTGCCGGCAGAGGTAAAGAACGGGATTAGTCATAGAGCGAGAGCTTTACAGGAGCTGGTAAGGCTATTTTAGATTTGAGATTTTAGATTTTAGATTTGTGATAACGAAAAAACCATTCATAGCAGTTCTTCTTTGTGCCATGACATTTGTCACGGTTCAGGCGGGAACATGGAAGACGCACTTTGCGTATAACAACGTGACGCAGATAGCGATAGCTCCGGATAAGGTGTTTGCTATCTCGGACGGTAGTCTGTTTAGTGTGGATAAGCAGACCGAGCAGGTGCGTGTCTATAATCGTCAGTCGGGTCTGCACGGAACTGGTATCACGTGCATCCATTACGACGAGAAGGGGCAGCAGCTGATTATTGCCTATGATTTCGGTAAGATGGATATCTTGTCGAAGAACGGCGTGCAGTATATCGGTGCGTTGTACGACAAGGACATGACGCAGCGCAAGACGATCTATAACATCACTATCAGTGGTCGCACAGCTTATCTATCTACGCACTACGGCGTGCAGACGATGGATCTGAGGGAGAACAAACTGGTGGACAGTTACTGGTTGCGTCCGAATGGTGTGGAGACACCTATCATGGATGTGCTGTTGCAAGGCGATAGTATCTATGCGTTCGGTGAGGACAGCCTCTATTGCGCGAAGTTGAGTGATCCGCTGTCGGACTATACGTATTGGCATCGCGAAGCACTCGGTCGTGTTGCGCGAGACGAAGAGAAGGGCAAGCATTATCAGGATGCCACCAATCACTGGTATGCCGGCTATGCCGAGGGAATCATTCGTTTCACGCTTACCGAACGACTGACGTACAAGCCGAATGGTCCGCTACAGAATAATCCGTATCGAATGCGAGCCGGCGGACAAGGGATTGGTATGGTACCGGGTGGGTACGCTATTCCGCGCTATTCACGTTCGGGTGCGATTATGCTATGGAACAACGCGGATTGGACAAATTTCGACGAGGCGTATATCAATGCACAGACCGGTTTGGAGCAGAGTACCGATTATTGCGACATCCTCTTCGATCCCGCAGACCTGCAGCATTTCTTCGTAGCAAGCTTCGGTTACGGGCTTTTTGAGTTCAGGAACAATGTTTTCTACAAACATCACAATCCGGACAACAGCGCGTTGGAACCGGTGATTGCGACGCCGACTTATCCGTACGTGTGGGTGGATGGCTTGCAATGGGACCATGAGGGGAATTTATGGATGCTCAATAACAGTTACAACGGGGTAAAGGTGCTGCAAGCGAATGGTGAGTGGATGTCTATTTCCAACAAGGCTTGCCAAAACTTAGACCGCTCGAAAGACCTATTGGTATCCGTGAAGAATCCGCACATCAAGCTGGTCTCTTCCATTCGCAATGGGATTGGTGTGTTTGATGACAACGGCACGATAGCAGACCAGACGGACGACCGCAGTGTTCTTGTTTTGGAGTTCAGTGATTCGATTGGTCAGACCTATATGTTAGACCGCATCTCCTCGTTCTATCAGTTACCATCCGGTGTGCTGTTAGTTGGTACACAGAGCGGACTCTATCGTATAGACCAGCCGGAGGAACTGCTCAACGGCAACACACTATGCCTGCCTGTAGAGATAGATCTTGCGGAGGAGGGACGCTATAACATCTTCGAGACGGATAACATCCGCAGTATCACTTCCGATACGGATGGTCAGGTATGGATCGGCACGCAGTCCACGGGTTTGTACTGTTTGGATGCGAACCTGACGCAGGTGCTGGAGCATTTCTCTATTGACAACAGTCCTATACCGAACAACGACATCTTGTCGCTGTGTTGGGTGCCGAGTACGAAGCACCTGTTCGTCGGTACAGCCGAAGGACTGGTGGAATATGATCCGGAGGGATGGAGTGAAGGAATTAACGAGTTAGAGAATGAAGGAGTTAGTGAGGATGAAGGCAGTATGCAGCGATGGAAACTGCATTTCTCGTACGTCAATCCGACGGAGATAGCGGCTTCGCCGAAACGCGTGTATGCGGCAGCAAGCGGTTCGCTCTTCAGCGTAGACAGGGCAGACGGCGAACTGAATTACTGGAACAAAGCAACAGGTCTGCGCGGAAACAGCGTAGCACACATCGCTTATGACGTTCACTCCAGCCAACTGCTTATCGCTTATGAGAATGGTCAGATCGACCTGATGGACGAAGATGGAGAGGTGTCTACAATGCCTGACTTATCGATGAAAGCCGGTTCGGTAGACGTGGATATCCATAGTATATACGTGGGTCGTCAGAACACCTACCTGGCGATGTCGTTCGGTATCATTGTAGTCAATACCAGACGCGGCGAAGTGAGCGACACCTATTATATCGGTGCGAACGCAAGTGCCGTGGACGTGCGGCAAGTGATTGAGACAACCGACTCGCTGTTTGCCTTCTCGTACGACAAAGTCTACAAGGCAGCGCTACGCGATAACTTAGTGGATTACACGTTCTGGCAAGAGGAGCAGTTGAGCCGCGAAGTGCAGCAAGCAGTCGTTTGGCGCGACACACTTTATACGCTGCAGGACAATATCTTATATCGCCGTGAAGGCGCAGGTTGGACGAAAGTCTTGGATGAGCAGATACAATGGATCAGCGCGAATAACGGGCAACTGTTGGTATATACGGAGAATGGTCTGTTCCGCCTGACGGAAGAAGGTGGATTGGCAGGATTGAGTAACCTCTATCGGATGAATGCGGCGCTGTACACGAATGGCGAATACTGGGTAGCAGAGACGAATTACGGTCTGATACAACTGCGTACGGATGGTGACCGGTATTTCCATACGGAAGGTCCAAATAGCAATTTCGGATACTGCATGTACGCAGCGCACGGACAGATCTACTCGGCTACAGGTGGTCGCTGGGCCAGCCAGTTCGTTCGTCCGGGACGTATCAATATCTACAACGGTACCGGTTGGCGCACTATTGACGAAGGCCAGATCGCGACGGCAGTAGGTGTACCTGCTTATGACATCTCCAGTATCGCTGTCGATCCGAAAGATGCCGGCCATTTCTTCGCTGCTTCATATGGACGCGGTCTGTATGAGTTCCGCGACTACAAGGCGGTGAAACATTACACGAAAACGAATAGTCCGATACGCGAAGCCGTGGAGAATATCGATCCGACGCTGTACACCTATGTGGATGGTGCGATGATGGACGAGCAGGGTAACCTGTGGATACTGAACTCCACTGCTTTAGGTAAACCGCTGCATATACTGACACCGCTCGGACAGTGGTACAGCCTGTCGCTGTATCATAACGGCAACAGTCTGCGTGTATACACACCGACGGGTATATGGACAGACCGGCGTAACAAGCAACGCAAATGGTTCATGAGTCAACGTACCACGGATCATAAGGGAGTGTACCTGCTGGACGACGGCGGCACACCGACTATCAACGGAGACGACCGCTGTATACGTCGAAACAGTTGGGTGGATCAGAATGGTAATATCGTTTCTCCTGATGTATTCCGTAGTTTTGCACAAGACCACACGAACCGCATTTGGATTGGTACAGAGAAAGGCTTGATCATTATTCCAAGCGATGTGGACTACTTCACGTCGAACAGTTGCAAGCGCATTATCATTCCGCGCAACGATGGTACGAACTTAGGCGATTACCTGTTGAGCAACGAGCAGATCAACTGTCTGGCGGTGGATGGCGGCGACCGGATGTGGATAGGCACAGCCACTTCGGGTTTGTACCTGATCGAAGATGACACCATCACGGTAGCCCATTTCACGTCGGACAACTCCTTACTGCCTTCGAATACCATTCAGTCGATTGCCATCAATCCGACGACGGGAGAGGTGTTCGTGGGCACCGATAAAGGTATTGCCTCCTACCGGAGTGACGCGAGTGAAGCGCAGGAGGATATGAGCGGTGCCTACACTTATCCTAACCCTGTACCGCCTCATTACAGCGGTGTGATCTCGATCACGGGACTGATGGATAACACGGTGGTTAACATCGTAGATGCAGGCGGTAACCTCGTTTGCAAGACCCGCAGTCACGGTGGAACTGCAGTCTGGGACGGTAAAGACGCTTATGGAAACCGCGCTACGCCCGGTATCTACACGGCATTGTGCAACGCGGAAGATGGTCACACGGTGGTTAAGATTCTCATAGCACGATGAAGACGAGGGATAACTGTTTTGGCTTTCTGCGTTTCGTGTTTGCACTCATCATCGTGATTGCTCACTTGCGTGTGTTGACCCAACTGCCGGAACTGCAATGCACGCGTATCCTGAGTCTGATTGTCAACCGAACGGCTTTCTTCGTTATCTCTGGTTTTCTGATCATGGTCAGTTACGACCACAGCGAAGGCATCAAGCATTTTTTCGCAAAACGTGCACGGCGTATCTTCCCCGCCTATATCACGGTGATCCTTGTTTGCGCGATAGGTCTGGCACTGCTCAGTACGTACGCTCCTGCCGCCTATTTCTCGCATCCGATGTGGTGGAAATATATCGCAGCGAACCTGTGTTTTATGAATTTCCTGCAGCCTTGTCTGCCGGGTGTTTTTGAAGGGGAGCAGTTCGTGAACTGCGCGGTGAACGGAGCATTATGGACACAGAAAGTGGAAGTAGGCTTCTACCTGATTGTACCGCTGTTGGCATGGATGCTGCATCGCAGTAAACGACCATGGATAGGGTTGTTGGCCATCTATCTGGGTTCGGTGCTATGGAGTAATATCTTTATGTGGCTGGCGGATCACACGGGTAACTCGACGTATGTCTTCTTAGAGCATCAGTTACCGGGTTGTCTGTCGTATTTCGCGGCAGGTATGTTCGCGTACCAATATAAGGAGTTATTTATGAAGTACCGCCATTATATCATTCTTCCGGCTATCGCGATAGTGGTCTTTGAGAAGATGATGGGCATGAGTTGGTTACAACCAGCTGGTAATGCCGCTATCTTACTATGGTGTGCCTACTCGCTGCCGAAGTTGAATAAGATGGAATGGTTAGGAAATTTCTCGTACGGTATGTACCTCTATCATTACCCTATCATCATGGTCATGTTGAGTCTCGGTATTTTTGAAAGATGGAATGCATGGATAGCGTCGAGTGCGTTGATCGCTATCGTGATCGCACTTTCTGCCTTGTCGTGGTACGGCATGGAGCGTAAGTTCTTACATCGGTAATAAAAAAGGACAGCGTCTTGCTATCCTTTAATCAGTTTCATAAACTCTTCACGAGTCTTGGCTTGATTGAACACGCCGGTGAAGTCAGAAGTGACTGTCATGGCGTGTTGTTTTTGCACGCCACGCATTTGCATGCAGAGGTGCTCGGCTTCGATAACCACCATGACGCCTAAGGGGTTGAGGGTATTCTGGATACAATCCTTAATCTGGGTTGTGAGGCGTTCTTGCACTTGCAGGCGACGGGCATAAACATCTACTACGCGGGCAATCTTACTGAGGCCGGTGATTCGTCCGTTAGGGATATAGGCCACATGTACCTTTCCGAAGAAAGGCAACATATGATGCTCGCAGAGCGAGTAGAAATCAATATCCTTGACCACGACCATCTGGCGGTAGTCCTCCTCAAAGAGAGCAGAGCGTAAGATCGCTTCGGGGTCCTCATGGTAACCTTTGGTGAGGAATTGGAGTGCCTTTCCAACACGATGCGGGGTTTTCTGGAGGCCCTCTCGTTGGGGGTCTTCTCCTATTTCGCGCAGCAGTGTTGTTATTTGCTGAGCGATACGTTCAGTGCGATCTGTATTGGGCGTGAAATGTTGTAAGTCCATTACTTTTTCTCCTGTTTCTCGGCTTTTTCTGGTTTCTCTTTCATTCGTTGTATAACAACAGCTTTAATGTGGTCGCGCACAGCATAGGTTTGGCGACTCATAGCGGGAAAACGTTGAATAAAAGAACGTTTATAATCATTGGCTTCTTCCAATGTGCGGAAATCGCCTATGCGCACGCGCCAAAATGGGGTGTAGAAACGTACGTAGATAGGAACGGTTATCTTACCCGTAAGTGCGGCACGTATGCGATTCGCCTCAATCTGTCCCTGTCGTTGATCATTCGATTGGTAAATCTCCAATCGATAACCAATAGGATTTGCACTGATAATTTTGCGTCTCTTTTGTTTTCCTGGAGTAACTTTTACATATCCTCCTTCTGTTAGGATGCGGATATAGCGAGGCTGATGAATGGCAACAAATGGCATATCGCGCCAGATGTTATCTTTCAGACTATCTGCCCCAAGCGTATCTTGCATCTGATTCAGGCTGTCTGTAAGAATTTGTGCTGCAATAGGATCTGTGGGCACAGGGTAGATATCTTGCGCCTGAATGTCAATTCCAATTGAAACACAAAGGACCGTTAAAATAGATAAGTAAAAATGTCTCATTTTTTTAGTAATGGAATGAACTACCGCCCACAAACTCACGCAACAACGAAGTCGGTGGAATTTCTTTCTCTGGTATAGGTACAAAGTATTGCAAGAACTTAATTAAGCGATGAGCTTCGGTATATTCCTCACAGTACTTAGGCACCTCTTGTAATATCGGTTCAGCATGACGTTTCAACACAGCCAATTCAAAGAGAAGAGCCGAATTGAACATGACATCAGCTTCTTCTTGGAACGGATAGATCCATTTATCCTCCCCTCGACGCACACTTGGACAACGAGCAATGGTGTCGCGTGCCGAGTATCCACGATACTTATAGTCGCGAACGATACGGCGCAGCAATCGAATATCGGTGGTCGGTATCCAGTTATGGTTATCAATATTGATCGTGGTCAATGCCGATACATATATTTTGAATGTCAAATTTCGTGCCACATCCGGCAGCAAAATTGGATTAAGCGCATGGAGTCCCTCGATAACGAGCACATTATCCTTTCCTAATTTAAGTTTTCGTCCCTCAAACTGGCGCTCACCTTTTTCGAACGAGAAGGCGGGTATTTCCACTTCCTTGCCGTCCAAAAGATCACGCATCTGTTGACGGAAGAAGGGGAGATCAACAGCCTCCACGTTCTCAAAATCCCAATCTCCATTTTCATCACGTGGTGTATCTTCGCGATTGACAAAATAGTCGTCCATCGAGATAACTTCCGGACGAATACCATTGACCATCAATTGGATTTGCAGACGCTTGGAGAAAGTAGTCTTGCCCGACGAGGATGGACCGGCAATAAAAATGAGTCGTGGACGTTTCGCTGCAATCTGGTCAGCTATCTGAGCCACTTTCTTCTCGTGGAGTGCCTCGGCCAGCTTAATCATTTCAAAAGAGCGATTGTTTTTGCAAGCCACATTAAAGTCGCTGACATTATTGATATGCAGCAATTTATTCCAAGAACTGAACTCAGAGAAGATCTGGAACATATTATCTTGGACTAATTTATCCTCAAGGCAATCCGGGTTGTCGCGATTAGGGATACGAAGTAGCATGCCGTCGTGATAAGGCTCGAGATCAAAAATATTGACATAGCCCGTCGATGGCATTGTACTGCTGGTATAATAGTCGATATAGTCTCCCATTCGAAAATAACGGCAGTAGGGATTTCCTAGTGTCTCAAAGATAGTAGATTCGCCATCTGCACGCGCACCAAACATCTTAATCACCTCTTTGGTTTGCTTCTCCTCTTCTTGGATTCGGCGATTCTCCTTCACAATCTGCCACATCCTATTCTTGATAGCTTCAATCATTTCGGGCGTCAACTGTGGTTCTCCCATTTCCGCATTCAGATCGTCCGGTTTGGGGCTCTTCCACTGAAGCGTGCAATAATAGCCTTTGGAAATCGGGTGCTCTATACGCAAATCAGCACGCGGATAAAGTTCACTGATAGCGCAAGCCAAAATCATATTCAGCGTACGCACGTAACAACGCATACCACTCGGGCTGCTAGCATCCAGAAACTC
>Ga0310786_10006190_pt1 | contig 16009 bp, 15 predicted proteins | sample AusTroGonzalo_MG_FD_203881 | JGI IMG/M metagenome (GOLD analysis project Ga0310786, IMG submission 203881) | Bovine rumen microbial communities from tropical cattle in Woodstock, Queensland, Australia - Gonzalo_03 (v2) (version 2) | ecosystem: Host-associated > Mammals > Digestive system >... | reverse complement strand
AGGAAACCCTGAATTTCCCGGTCTACAACCGTTCGGGTGAAACCATCACCAAGCTGACAATCGCTACCGGGAAAGGCACCTCCGCGATTTCGGTCGGCAATATTGAAAACGGCGCGAATATAGAGAACAATCAGATTACAGTGGACAGCGACGATACGCTGAAGATTACGGTAGCGCTGAAAATGGTTGAAGTGACATTCCCGCTTGAAAAAACCGCGAAAGCGATTACCGTTGTTCCCGGCCCGAACCTTGAGTATGTCGCTCCGGAAAAATAAAACGGAGCAGTCCGGGAAAAATGAAGACCCTTGATCCGCTATGGACCAAGGGTCTTTTTGCGGGCAGCAGGAAATAAATCCGGGTTAAATCAGAAGAAAATGAAAACCCCCGGAGCTTTGATTCTCCGAGGGTTTTCACGTCTGGGTGAGAAGATTCGAACTTCCGGCCTCTTGAACCCCATTCAAGCACGCTACCAAACTGCGCCACACCCAGATACCGCCGCGGGAGTGATCCCGACAACATTTGAATATTACCACAAAGAAGCGGCGGTGTCAATCACTAAAAAGAGGGAAAAAGGAAGAAAAAGGGCCGGGCCCGGATTACTTTGCGGGAGAATTTGCGGATTTCAGGGCTTCGATATCTTTTTCCAGCTGGGAGATTTCAGCTTCCAGTTCCGCGGCGCGCTCCTCGGATTCCGAGATGGTCAGTTCCACCTCGCGAAGTTCGCTCCGGACCTCCTTCAGTTCCTTCTGAACGACCAGCTTCGACTCGTTCACATGCTTCCAGATTGCGGTACTGTCCGCAAGGTCATTTTTCAGAACCTTATATTTCCGGCTGGCGTCGAGATACTCACCGCCAAAGAGCACCATCAGGGTAAAAGCGATCAGCATGACGGCGCAGAGCATAATCTTCACGGTTTTACTCATGGCTTCCGGCCTCCTTTCCGGCTTCGGACGCAGGATCGGGCTGTTCCTCAGCCGTGCCTTTTGCCGCGGCTTCCTCCAGCGCCTGCTTTTCTTTCCGGAGCTCGTTGCGCTTTTCTTTCAGCGCCGCGACCCTGGCTTCCGCTTCATCGGCCAGAGGCTTTTTTTCATCCAGTTCCTTCTGGGTAAGGGGGAGGGCTTCCTGAGCCTGGTTATACTCGCTCCACTGCCGTTCCTCACGCCCGCGGCTGGTTTCCAGCAGCTGGGTGGTTTCCGCCGTCTTCGCGCGCAGAGAAGCGGAAGAAACGGTATACCAGGCCATGAAAGCCGCGAACACGAAGAGACAAATTACGCAGCAGACAGTGAAGACCGGGATGTTCTTTTTCATTCGGCTGCCTCCTTTAAAAAGAGCAGATTCTGATGCCACCAGGGGAAGAGGACTTTATCGGCGGAACGGAAGATTTCATGGCGCGCTTCCTTCACCAGGATGTGAGTGCCTTTCGGGACGCGGGTGATGAATTCTTCCTGCGGGACCGGCCGTACGGCTTTATCCAGCTCAGCAGTGCTGAGCAGCACAGGGCAGGCGACGGATTCAGGCGCGCCGGGGCGGAGAATCTTCCGGGTGACGGAAGAGGCTTCCGATATCCACCCGTAGGTCGGAATATCGTTGTGAAACTCTCTGCACGCAACCCGCTTTGCGTTATACCAGTCGAAACGGGCCCGGTCCGTGCTGTGAGAGGTGTTGAAATCATCCATCACATGGGGCTTCATAAAGAACGGAGCGCGTTTTCCGCCGCCCGTCAGGCAGATGACGCGGGTTATGCTGCCCACCAGGCCCTGTGGAAGCCCGACGGTCACGGGAGCGATCATCGGAGCACACATGGCAGCCGCGGAAAACGTATCCGGGTATTTCTCCAGGTACAGCGCGGTGACAGCGCCGCCCATGGAATGGGAGAAACACATCCAGGGCCGGGGAAACTCAGGGGCAAGCGCTTCGCATACGGCGCGCAGGTCCTCCACATAATCCGAAAAATGATCCACATGGGTAAGGGCTGGCTCCGTAACGCCCTGTGCCCGCCAGGAACGGCCATGGCCGCGCTGGTCGTAGGCGATGACATCGAAATGATTCATGAGCAGGGAATAGATGATTTCAGAATATTTGAAGGCGTTTTCGGTGAATCCGTGAATGATCACGACGGTTCCGACAACAGGCTGTTCCGCACGGAAGAGGGAACAGAAAAGCGGAATGCCGCCCAGGCCGGAGACAGTACGGTTCTCCTGATGCTTTTCCAGCTCCGGAAGGAGCGTGTTTTCCATGACGGCGCCGTAATCCGGGACACAGATGAGGCCGTCTTCATTGAAAAGGCCGGCAGGGTTCATGGAAGCGCTCCTTTCATTGATAATCGGATTGCGAAACAAGTGTCAGCGGCGGGTGCGGTAATGGGCGCGGACACGGTAGGGATTGTACATGGTCTGCGGCGTATTGACCGGGATGGAAACGGAACGGTTGCGCGTCACGTTCAGCACCAGGCCGATGCCGCCCATGTTGGTCATCATGTTGGAACCGCCGTAGGAAAGGAAAGGCAGCGGGATGCCGGTAATCGGCATCAGCCCGAGGGTCATGGCGATGTTTTCCAGCACGTGGAAGAGAAGCATGCCCATCACGCCGCAGATAATCAGCCTGCCGAACTTGTCCCTGGTAAACCAGGCCAGATAAAGCATACGCAGCAGGATGAGGATGTACACGATCAGAATGGTTACGCAGCCGACAAAGCCCCAGGCTTCCCCGATGGTGGCATAGATGAAATCCGTCCAGTCCGCGGGAACGTAATTCAGCTGGGAGATGGCGCCGTTTACAAAAATACCGATGCCGCTGAAGCCGCCGGAGCCTATGGTCATCTTGGACATGGTCTGCTGGTACGCGTCGTCGGATGCGTACAATTCAGGGTTCAGCCATCCTGCGATGCGGGCAAGGCGGTAGTCGGTGGAACCGGTGGCTACCATGAATCCGTAGACCGCCAGGATTCCAAGAATGGCAATGGCGGCCAGGATTCCCAGCGTTTTGAGGGAGACGTTGGAGAAATACATCATGACCGCGAAGAGAAAGATGATCACCAGCAGGGAACCGGTTTCACCCTGCAGGAGGATGACCATGCCCGGAATAAAGACCATCAGAAAGATCCGTATGAAGGATCGCATGTCGGCAAGCGGGCGGTCCTGGCGGGCAAGGTTCTTCGCCAGAATCAGGATCATGGCCAGCTTGGCAAATTCGGAGGGCTGAATTGTGTAGCCCCAGAGGATATCCAGCCAGGCTTTCACGCCCTGCGCCCGGTTGAATACGGTGGTCACGGTGAGCAGGAAAAAGGAAATCCAGTAGAACAGTTCCGCTCGCTGGCGAAGAATTTCATACGGGAACGCCATGATTACGCCCACGACCAGCGGAGCGATCAGCATGAAAAGACCCTGCCGCGTGGCGTAACTGGATTCGAAAATATGGTTCAGGAAGGACGCTTCCGTATCACTGCCGGGAGAGAAGGTTGCCACACAGACGGCCACGATGCCAAAAAGGGACATGCCGAACACAAGGGCAATCAGCACGATGTCCACATGGGCCCTGGAGTGGCGGTTCTCATCAGTGACGGTCAAGCGGTGTTACCTCCTTCGGATCGCGGGGGAATAGCCTGCGGAGCAGGGGAACGCGGGCACGCCCGATTTCGGGGAAAGGAATTTTCTCGCCCAGCAGCCGCCCGGCGATGCGCATTACCGCGCCACGGGCTTCGCAATCGTATCCGATAAACAGTTTCCTGCGGAGGACGGAGCGGTATACCATGGGATCCTCCGGAATCTCCCCGAGGAGGGGAAGATCCAGCGAATCGGCGATGGCACGGGCGGAGACCATCTCACCCCTGCGGATCAGCTCGTTATCCAGCCGGTTGATGACCAGATGGGGGCGGGGCAGGTGCTTGGCTTCAAAGATCTGGGCGGTCCGCTCTGCGTCCCGCACACACACGTCATCCGGCGTGGCAATGATGACGGACTGATCCGGGACGGCGTTCAGCAGATTCCGGAGGCCCTTTTCGATGCCTGCCGGTCCGTCAATCAGCACAAAATCAAAGGATTGCTTCAGCTGCCTGAGAATCTTGCGCAGGCGGTCCGGCTCCAGGGCGTTGGCACGGGCGAACTGGGAAGCGGGAAGCAGGCTGAGGCCCGGGATGTCCGGGCATTCCAGGAGCGCCTGCTCTACCGTACAGTCTTTGTTCGCGGCGTCGATCAGGTCGTAAACCACGGAGTTTTCCAGACCCAGGAGAGCATCCTGCGAGCGCAGGCCGATATCCGCGTCCACGACGACAACGGTTTTTCCCACGCCGGCCAGGGCCGCGGCGAGGTTGGCGGTCAGGGTAGACTTGCCGACGCCGCCTTTTCCGGAGGCGATCAGGACGGACTGAGACATAGCAGCAACCTCCTTCGTCATCAGGGAGCGAGGGAATTCCCCACAGGCAGGCTGTAATCCACGCTGCGGAGATCCTTCTGGTCCAGGTACCATTTGATAAAGTCACGCGGCGCCTTGCAGGCTTCCGAACCGGAATACCCATTCGGAATGAAGCAGGCGACGGCGATTTCCGGATTTTCATAGGGGGCGAAGCAGACAAACCAGGAGTTGTTTTCCAGGTCGATGGAGGTAACCTGCGCTGTTCCGGTTTTCGCGGCGATTTCATCCGTATAGGGATAATTCCGGAAATATTTGGCCGCGGTACCGGATTCGTCAACCACGCCTTTCATGCCTTCCCGGATCAGGGGCAGATACTCATCCGAATAGTCCAGACGGTGAATCAGGGTCGGTTCACGCTGGGACAGGATTTCGCCTTCCGGGGAGGTGATGGAGTCGATCAGGGAAACGTTGTAAAGGTAACCGCCGTTGGCTACCGTACAGACGTAGCGGGCAACGGCAATGGGAGTCAGCACCGTGACGGACTGCCCGATACCGGTCAGAATCGTCTGGCCGCCGCCCCACTTGATATCGTTCATGTAGTTATAGGTATCTCCGATGACCGCCTGGAGGTAGACCATGTCCTTGGTCATGTTCAGCTCCTCCATGAGGATGGTGCGCATATTGTCCAGCCAGTCGGACTCGTTGTTGTTGACAGCCATGTCCATGAGGCGCTTGGCGCAGATGGAGAGGCGTTCGTCATCATATTCGATGTTGCGGGAGATACCGCAGTTGCGAAGATGGCGCTTGATGGAGTTGAAAACGATGATCGGCAGGGAGGTGTCCTGGTTGGCTTCGTTCACAGGCTTGGATGTGTCATAAAGCGTGTTCTGGCACCCGACAACGGAGCGGACTTCGCCGGGCAGGTCGATGCCGGTTTTGGAGGTGAGGCCGAAGAGGGAAGCGTAACGGTACAGCCGCTCTTCTCCCAGCCGGTCAGCCAGGGTATAGAAGAAATAGTTGCAGGAATGGGTCAGGCCGTCCACGATGGTCTGGTTCGCATGCTTGTAAATCAGGTTCTTGCTGATCCAGCATTTCGGGGCGGTGGTAAGGTCGGCGTTGTACTTCGTATAGTAACCCATGTCCGAAATGCGTTCCGTTTTGCTCAGTTCGCCGGTGGCCAGGGCGCCCATGGCGGTCACCATCTTGAAGATGGAGCCTGGAGTGCCGCGGGCATGGATGCCGTAGTTCAGCAGGAGGTTCCGGCTGTCGGACAGGATCGCGACAGCGTCCTTGCCGCCGGCAACCAGCGCGTTCAGGTCATAGGTGGGGTAGTTGGCCAGGGCCAGCACGCGGCACTGCATATCCAGCACCACCAGGCAGCCGTGTTCCGCCAGTTCCAGGGGATACTTGTCCCAGTCCCGGTTATGGATATCGGTCTTGTTGGCTTCACGCCAGGATTCGGTGGCGAGCTTGGATTCCTGCAGGTCCCGGGTGGAATTCACGTTGTCCGCCAGGCAACGCTCCGCCATCTGCTGATAGGTGGCGTTCAGGGTCAGCTTGACATTGTTGCCGTCCTGGGGTGGCGTATAGTCCAGTTCCCGGACGACGCGGGACATCTGGTCCCGTTCCACAAGGCGGGAGCCTTTGCGCAGGGAGGAATTCTGGGTGAGCCAGTCTTCCATGGAGGACTCGATGCCGTCACGCCCGATGGTGTCGTTATAGGAGTAGCCCTTGGCGCTCAGCGTCAGCCACATGCTTCTGGAAGGAATGGCGCCGGTATAGCCGATGATCTGGGAAGCCAGGTTGGAACGGGGATAGACCCGCTTGGTGCCCACCTGGATACTCATGCCGGGCAGGACCATGGAACGGGTTTCAATCTCGATAACGGTTTCGTAACGTACGTCCTTGGCGATGACGATGGGCTGCGAGTTGAAGATGTTCATCTGCATCTCGGAGTAGATGGCCATGATTTTGAGCATCAGGTCCTCCGGGGTGTCCGGATCGATCTGATAGCGGTTACGGAACTGTTCAATACATTGCGCGGCGGTTTTGTAGCGCGTTTCGCTGGTGGCGTAGTTGTTCTTGCGCCACTGGGTTTCACGGGTTTCCAGCACGGATTCGGAAACGCCTTTGCCGAAGTTGAAAACCCACTCGTTGGTATCGGGATCCCTTTCAATTACATAGGATACGGCAATGGTTCCGCCGTTCTTTTCGATAATGCCGATGGTTTCAATGATGGAAGCCGTATACTGCTGATAAAGCGCTTTGGTGTTGGCGGAAGCGTCCTTCTGGAAAGTGACGTTGTAAATCAGTTCATCCTCCGCCATGACAACGGAGTCCGAGGTGGAAATGGAACCGCGTTTTCCCCGCAGGGCGATGGTTTTCGTCCGTGTTTCTTCCGCCTTTTCCTTATAGGTGTCGCTCTGGCGAAGCTGGAGGTTCACCAGACCGGAAACGAGCCAGACAAAAATCGCGAACAGAACGATCAGAAAGGCAGCGTAGCGCCAGAATTCAGCTGTTTTTTTCTTTTTGTCCCTGGATTCCATTCTGTTCCTCCTTTCCTGTCTTTTTGTAACCGGTTATCGGAATTCAGCTTTTTGTAAAGACCACGGGAGCCGGACGCATTTCGGTCCGCGTCCTTCGGCGGCCGAATATGGCCAGACGGATGAAAAACTGCAGCACGAGGCAGAGAAGTCCGGTCGCGATCACATCCGTGAACCCCCGGACAAAATGGCCGAAGGTCAGGGGAGAGCCGCCCAGATAGATATAGGTGATCTGCACGGTCTCATAGGCGAAGGTGTTGACGACCGCGCACAGTACCGTGCGGATCCAGGGCGCAAGCTCCTTCCGGCGGCGGTTCAGGACGCGCTCATATTCCAGCGTCTTGAGCGGCTTGTCCGCAAAGGCGAAGGAACAGAAGAGGGTCGTGAGCGGATAGAGGGCAAGGTTCAGGTAGGTGACCGAGGGAAGCATGATCTGCATCAGGATCCCGTAAAGCAGGCCGACCCAAAAGGCGCGGAGCTTTCCATAGGCGACGGTGACGATGGCAATGACCACATACAGCAGGTTCGGCGTCACACCGAATACCTTGAAATACGGCATGACACAGACATGAAAGAAGTAACCGAGGAAGGTGATCAGCAGCAGCACCGTATATTTGCGTACAAAGCCTGTCTGCACGTCAGTTTCCCTCCTCATCCTCATACGTCATATCAGCCGGGTCCGGCGTGAAATACGGCGTCGCGGTCGGTGCGAGGGTCGGTGTGGGGGAAGGCGTCGGATCATTATGGAGATTGACCACGTTGTACTCCAGCGGCGTCTCTTCCGGCCCGGGTTCAGGTGTGGGTGTGGGGGAAGGCGTAGGCGTCGGGGACGGGGTGGGCGTGGGGGAAGGCGTAGGCGTCGGCGTTTCCGAGCCGTTGGGAACGGGGGTAGGTGAATCAAACAGGGAAGCGGCGATCTGGGGGATTTCCGGAGAGGGCCGCGCGCTTTCGAGGGGCACCAGATCCACATTGGTCCGGCCGTTCTCCCTGCCTTCGATGGCTTCTGCCTTGGGCTTGTAGCGAAGGACGATTACATATTCGAGATGCTGGAAGTCCACCTGCGGTTCCACAACGATATACTGCTTGTTCGATTCCATGCCCCGGGTACTCTCGCGGACAGTGCCGATCGGGATGCCCTTCGGGAAGGAAAGGCCGACGCCTGAGGTGACCACCAGGTCGCCCGGGCGGGGCAGGTTGTCATCCGGCAGGTAGTACATCCGGCACATGGGTGTTCCGTCCACGCCCAGGGTGCCGCGGATCGTTCCCTGATCCCGGGAGGACTGGATGAGCGCTGCGATGGAAGCATTGGAGTCGATAACGGTGCGCACGGTGGATTTGTTGGCCTGGGTATTTTCGGTGTAGCCTACGAGGGCGCCGGAGATGGTGACGGCCATGTAATCCTCCACGCCGTCGGCAGTGCCCTTGTTGATGGTCATGGTGGAGAAATAGTTGGCGTCGGACCGGCCGATGACCGTGGCCACGATCGGCCGCATGCCCGCGTTGGCGGCGATTTCATCGGAAAGGTCCTCATACTGGGACAGGGTTTGCTGCAGTTCGTCCGCCAGCATGGCCTTGTAGACGAGCTGTTCGTTTTCGGCCCGAAGTTCGTTGTAGGCCGTCTCAATATTGGCACGGAGCTTCATGGATCGGAAGTAATCCGCCACGGACTCGGAAATGCCGGAGAAGAATGTCTGGATGGGAGTGAAGATGGTGCTGACCGCGTTTTCCGGCGCGCTGAGGATCGGAAAATCAAAGAGGCGGTTGAGAATATAGGCGCCGGCAGTGCCCAGCAGGGCCAGGGTTACCAGCGTCAGAATCAGCCCCCGCAGGAAGGGATGGGCGCGGCGCGGCTTCCGGACAGGAAGCAGGTCGTCATCCAGGGAGACGCCGGAGGAATAAACCGTCCGCTTTTTCTCTCCGCTGCCTTCCGCAGCCTCTTCTGTGCCGTTGTCCGAGTATGTATCTGTTTCCGGACCGGAGTCTGTTTCCCGGTCCGTCTTATCCGGCTCTTCGGTTCCGCGGCGGCCGCGCAGCTTGCGCATGGCTTCCTCCGGGGTGTCGGAAAGCTGGGAAGAAAGGGAACTGTCATCGTCCGTGTCATAGACAAAATCGTTGACAGCTACGGGCCGGGGATCGTTCTCCGGCTGGCGCCTGCGGCGTACTCTTGCCACCATGATTCACCTCCCTGCATACGGGATATCAAAAATCACTTGTAAGTCGGTTTCTCGGAACGCTTGTTCTGGGGAGAAACAAGCTGGATATTCTCTGTCAGGTAACCGATGCCGAGAATGCAGCAGTCGCCCGGATCCCGCGCGAGCAGGACGGGAATACCGACATTCTCGGATATATAACGATCCAGCGCGAAAAGCCGTGCCGCGTCCCCTGTAAGATGAATGCCTCCGCGCATGATATCCGCCGCCAGTTCCGGCGGGGTCCGCTCCAGCACCCAGCGGATTGCCTGGATGATGGCGGCGCAGGGGGACTTCAGGGCTTCGTAAGCCTGGTCGGAGGTAAAGCTGACGGTGCCGGCGGAAGTGTTCAGCTGGCTGATGCCACGGACCAGGATGGTGCGGTTTTCCTCCACCGGGAGGGCGGAAGCAAGATCCTTCTTAATGTTCTCAGCCGTGCGGGAACCGACGAGAATGCTGCATTCCTTGCGCAGGTATTCCACGAGGGCTTCGTCAAACTTATTGCCGCCCACCTGGACGCTCTGGGAAACCACAAGGCCGCCGAGAGAAATAACGGCGACATCCGTCGTGCCGGCGCCGATATCGACAACAAGGCTGCCGATGGGTTCATAGACGGGGAGGCCGGTACCGATGGCAGCGGCGAAGGGCTTTTCGATCAGGAACACGTGCTTGGCGCCGGCGTAGCGGATCGCCTCGGTCAGCGCTTTGCGGTTCACGTCATCCAGGTTGCAGGGAACGGAAACGATGACCCGCGGCTTGCCCAGGTAAGAGACGCCGATGGCCTTGCGGAAGAAATACTTGAGCATCAGTTCCGCAATGTCAAAATCGGCCACGAGGCCGTTGCGGATCGGATAAACAGGGGTCAGCCTGTCCGGGGAACGGCCGAGAAGGAACCCGGCTTCATCGCCTACAGCCTGCACGGTGCGGCGGTCTTCCCGGTCAAGGACCACGAGGGCTGGTTCGGATATGACAACGCCGCGTCCGCGTACATAGAGGCTGACGTTTTCCGTGCCGAGGTCAATACCGATATCAGGGGCCCAGAATGGCATATAACAATCATCCTTTGCGAGCGTATTGGGAACTTCAGAGCGCCGGGGTCAGGGGCCAGCCGCCGCGGAGAAGCAGAACGCGAACCAGGTAGAGCGGAAGCCCGATCACGGAGGAATAACTGCCCTCCATGCGCGTGATCCAAAGAGAGGCATGCCCCTGCAGGGCGTAGCCTCCGGCTTTGTCCATCGGTTCGCCGGAACGGACATAGGAAGTGATTTCCTCGTCCGAGAGGGTACAGAAGGTTACATCCGACCGGTCATATTCCGTGAGGATATTGCCGGAAGGGGTCACCAGGGAAACGCCGGTATAAACCTGGTGCGTACGGCCGGAAAGGAGGCGCAGCATACGCTCCGCGTCCTCCGCGTCCGCCGGTTTGCCGAGTTTTTCCCCATCCACAGCCACCAGCGTGTCCGCCCCAAGGACGAAACGGCCGGGATGCGTACGCCCAACGGCCAGCGCCTTGCGGGCGGAAAGCTCCGCTACAGCCTCGCCCACAGGCAGAGCGCAGGATTCATCCACATCGGAAACCACGGCTTCGAAAGGAATGCCGGCTACGGTCAGCAGCTCTTTCCTGCGGGGAGAGCAGGACGCCAGGATCAGTTTCTCCACAGGAACAAGCCTCCTTCCGGATAAATTTAACCATAATATTATACCACAGGATCACTTGATTTCAAAGCTAAATTGACAAAAGAAGGCGCGGAGCAATATAATACCATGAATACATATGTACCGGAGGAAACGGGCGATGACGAAGGCTTTGATTTCGGTTACGGGACTGGACACAACAGGCATAATCGCCGGCGTGGCAACGAAGCTGAGCGAGATGAATATCAATATTCTGGATATTTCCCAGACGATCCTGGACGGCTATTTCACCATGATGATGGTGGTGGATCTCGACGGCTCAAAGCTGGATTTTGATACGATCAACAAGCGGCTGCAGCCGGTGCGCGAAGAGATGAACATGACCATCCACATGCAGCGGATGGACATCTTTGACGCGATGCACAGAATCTGACGGAGGGCCGGAAGACAATGATTGAGACTGGTGAAATTCTCCAGACCATGCGGATGATCCAGGAGGAAAACTTCGACATCCGTACGATTACACTGGGAATCAACCTGCTGGACTGCTCGGACCCGGACGCGGATAAGTGCGCGCAGCGGGTGTACGAGAAAATCTGCCGGAAGGCGGAACGGCTGGTGCGCACAGGCGAGGAGATCGAGACGGAATTTGGCATTCCGATTGTTAACAAGCGTATCAGCGTGACGCCGGTCAGCCTGATCTGCCAGGCGGATCCGCGGCCCATTGCCCGGGCCCTTGACCGCGCGGCGGAGGAAGTCGGCGTCAACTTCCTGGGCGGATACTCCGCACTGATGCACAAGGGAGCCACCCTGGCGGACGAACGGCTGCTTGCCTCCATTCCGGAAGTGCTGAGCGAAACGAAGCTGCTGTGCTCCAGCGTGAACGTGGCCTCCACCCGGACGGGAATCAATATGAACGCCGTGCGGGAAATGGGCGAGATTATCAAGAAGACGGCGGAAATGACCGCCGATTCGGACGGGCTTGGGTGCGCCAAGCTGGTGGTTTTCGCCAACGCGGTGGAGGACAATCCCTTCATGGCGGGCGCCTTCTGCGGCGTCGGCGAGCCGGAATGCGCCATCAACGTGGGCGTATCCGGACCGGGCGTTGTGAAGGTGGCGCTGGAATCCGTGCGCGGGGAGCCCTTTGACGTAATTGCAGAAACAATCAAACGGACCGCGTTCAAGATTACCCGCGTGGGCCAGCTGGTGGCACGGGAAGCCAGCCAGCGCCTGGGGATCCCCTTCGGCATCGTGGACCTGAGCCTGGCGCCTACGCCGGCACGGGGGGATTCCGTGGCGCATATCCTGACGGAAATGGGGCTTGAAATGGCCGGAGCGCCGGGAACGACGGCGGCGCTGGCGCTGCTGAACGACGCTGTGAAAAAGGGCGGCGTGATGGCCAGCAACCATGTGGGCGGACTGAGCGGCGCCTTTATTCCCGTAAGCGAGGATATCGGCATGATCGAAGCCGCGGCGGACGGAGCGCTGACGATTGAAAAGCTGGAAGCGATGACGTGCGTATGCTCCGTGGGACTGGATATGATCGCGATCCCCGGGGACACGTCCGCTTCCGCCATCAGCGGAATCATCGCGGATGAAGCCGCCATCGGCGTGGTGAACAACAAAACCACGGCGGTGCGCGTGATTCCCGCGGTCGGGAAAAAGGCGGGAGACCGGGTTGAATTCGGCGGACTGCTGGGATTCGCGCCGGTAATGCCCGTTAACACAAAAGGTAACGAAGCGTTTATTGCGCGCGGCGGCAGGATTCCGGCTCCGCTGCATTCCCTGAGAAACTGACGGAACGATGAGGATACTATGAGCAATTATGTGGATCATGTAAAAATCACCGCGAAAGCCGGGAACGGCGGGAACGGTTCCGCGTCTTTCCACCGGGAGAAATACGTGATGAACGGCGGACCGGACGGCGGAGACGGCGGAAAAGGCGGCAATATCGTATTTTTCGCCGACGAGAACAGCCATACCCTGCTGGATTTCCGCTACAAGAGCAAGTACACGGCGGAAAACGGGGCGGACGGCGCCGCCAACTGCTGCAACGGGAAGAACGGGGAAGACCTGGTCATTAAGGTTCCGGTGGGAACCGTGATCCGGGATGAGGAGAGCGGAAAGATCCTGGCGGATATGGACAAGCCGGGAGAATCCAGAATCCTGCTGAAGGGCGGAAAAGGCGGATGGGGAAACCGCCACTTTGCCACCCCCACCCGTCAGGCGCCGAACTTCGCGAAGCCCGGGATCAAGACCGCAGTAAGGACGCTTCAGCTGGAGCTGAAAACCATCGCGGACGTTGGCCTGATCGGATACCCGAACGTTGGAAAGAGCTCCATTCTGAGCGTTGTGACCAGCGCGCGTCCGAAGGTGGGAAACTACCATTTCACGACGCTGACGCCGAACCTGGGCATCGTTCGCCGGTTCGGGAAGGACATCGTGCTGGCAGATATTCCGGGGCTGATTGAAGGCGCCGCGGAGGGTGCGGGCCTTGGGCACGATTTCCTGCGGCATGTGGAACGGACACGGCTGCTGCTCCACGTGGTGGATATTTCCGGAAGCGAGGGCAGGGATCCCATTGACGATCTGGACCGGATCAACACGGAGCTGGACAACTACGGAAAGCTGGGCGAGCTGCCCCAGATCATCGTTTGCAACAAGATGGACCTTCCCGGAGCCGAGGAAAACCTGCGGCGGATGCGGACTCTCGCGGAGGGCATGGGATGCCCGGTGTTCGCGGTGAGCGCCGCCACCCACGATGGGTTCGACGCGCTGATGGACGAAACCGCGAAGGAACTGGAGACGCTGCCTCCCATCCTCCATTATGAGGAAGAGGCGGAGGAGGACGAAGGCATCGGCATCAACGACAACTCTTTTGAGATCGTGATGGACGGGCCGGTATTCGTGGTAGTCGGCCCGGGCATGGAGAGGCTGATCGACAGCGTGAACTTTGACGACCTGGAAAGCACGAACTGGTTCCACAGGATGCTGCGGAAAATGGGCGTGATCGACGCGCTGCGCGCCAAGGGCGCGGGCGAAGGGTCCACGGTGCGGATCGCCGAGATGGAATTTGATTTTGTTGAATAAGGAAGGATCGGAACAATGACCGGAAAACAGCGGGCAAAGCTCAGGGCGATGGCCAATACGATCGAAACCATTCTGTATATCGGAAAAGAAGGCATCACGGACAACACGGTGAAGGAGTGCTATGACGCGCTGGAAGCCCGGGAACTGATCAAGGGCTGCGTGCAACAGGGCGCGCCCATCAGCGCAAGGGAAGCGTTGACGGAACTGTGTGAAAGGACCGGAGCCGAACCGATCCAGCAGATCGGACGGCGGTTTGTGATGTTCCGGCAGAGCCGGGATAACCCGAGGATTACGGTTGAATAATTCTTTTTCACGGAAGGGAAAAGGCATGAATGAGACCAAGCGGATCAGGGACTGTGCCGGCGGGCGCATCCATCTGATCGGAATCGGCGGCAGCAGCATGAGCGGGCTGGCGGAAATGCTGACAGACCAGGGATACCGGGTGACCGGAAGCGACCGGGACGACGGATACCTGATCCACTATGTGCGGGAAAAAGGGTGCCAGGTCATGATCGGGCACCGGGCCGAGAACGTGCACGGCGCGGATATGGTTGTCTATTCCGCGGCGATCCCGGCGGACAACCCGGAGCGAAAGGAAGCCGACAGGCTGGGCATTCCCTCCATTGAACGGGCGGTGCTGCTGGGGCAGCTGATGGAAGGATACCCGAAGGCTGTCGGCATCTGCGGCGCCCACGGAAAAACCACGGTGACGTCCATGGTCAGCCAGATTCTGCTGGAAGCGGGAAAGGATCCGAGCATCTCTATCGGCGGGCGGCTGGACGCCATCGGCGGGAGCACCCGGGTGGGCCACAGCGGCATCTTTGTGGCGGAAGCCTGCGAGTTTAATCGCTCCTTCCTGCAGCTGCGCCCCACGGTTGCGACGGTGCTGAACATCGACGCGGATCATCTGGACTGCTATAGGGACATTGAAGAGATCGAGGAAACCTTCGGGGAATATCTGCGCCTGCTGCCGGAGAGCGGAACCGCTCTGGGCAACGGGGATGACCCGCGGGTGCGGCGGCAGATCGGCAAACTGACATGCAAAAAGGTATTCTTCGGTTTCGGAGAAGAGAATGACTGGCATCCGGAAGACGTGGAAGAGGATGAACTGGGGCGCGCGTCCTTTACGCTGCGCCGCGGCGGAGAAAAGCCGGTGCGCGTACGGATGCAGGTTCCGGGCCGCTTCAACATGATGAATGCCCTCGCCGCCATCGCCACGGCGGCGGAACTGGGTGTGGCGCCGGAGCAGAGCGCGGAAAGCCTTTCCCGGTTTGCCGGAGCCCACAGGCGGTTTGAAAAGACAGACGAGATTGACGGCGTGGAGATTTTCCACGATTACGGGCACAATCCGGCGGAGATGCGCAACGCCCTCTCCATCGCGCGGAAACGCTGCAAGGGAAAGCTGTGGGCGGTCATGCAGCCGCATACGTTCAGCCGGGTCCGCACGCTGTTTGACCAGTATCTGACCTGCACCGAAGAAGCGGACTATACGCTGGTTACGGATATCTGCGCGGCACGGGAGGCGGATCCGGGGGATCTGAACAGCGGCATGCTGACAGAGGGAATGGTTCAGCACGGCATCAACGCGAAATGGACGCCCACCTTCGACGATACGGAAGCGTGGCTGCGGAGCCACTGGGCGCCGGGAGACCTGGTGCTGACGATGGGATGCGGTGATATCAACCTGCTGAACGACCAGATCCACAGGCACGAGCAGGAAAAAACGGCGGAAGGGAAGTGACCGGCATGCAGCCCAGAAACCGCCGGATTATCCGGACGGCCAGCATCCGGGACAACATGCGGAGAATCCGCCGCGCGGTCGCGCCCGGCGTGAAGATTATGGCCGTAGTCAAGGCGGACGGATACGGCCATGGAGCGAAGCAGACCGCGCTCGCCGCCCTGAAAGGCGGGGCGGATATGCTGGCGGTCGCGTCCGTCGCGGAGGGAAGCGCGCTGCGGCAATGCGGCATTACGGCGCCGATTCTGGTGCTGGGCGCGGTAACCGCCGCGGATGTTCGGGAAGGAATTGAAAGCGGTCTGATCCAGACCGTATGCTCCCCGGATATGGTACGGCTGTGCGAAAAAGCAGCGTCGAAGGCAAAAAAACAGACCGAAGTCCATATCAAGATCGATACCGGTATGGGCCGGATCGGCGTACGGAACGAAGCGGAACTTTCGGCTGTGAAGGACGCGCTTGACAGC